>Ga0247610_10004853_pt1 | contig 14268 bp, 7 predicted proteins | sample 174DNAGHGhighgp2_FD_193483 | JGI IMG/M metagenome (GOLD analysis project Ga0247610, IMG submission 193483) | Sheep rumen microbial communities from Palmerston North, Manawatu-Wanganui, New Zealand - 1742 DNA GHGhigh gp2 | ecosystem: Host-associated > Mammals > Digestive system > Stomach > Rumen ... | reverse complement strand
ACTCTGTGAAGTATAACCGTCAATGGAGGGTGTCTCCTATGGGAGCGGGAACAGGATTCCCACCATGGGAATGCAGGATTCCCACCATGGGAATGTAGGATTCCCACCATGGGAATGTAGGATTCCCACCATGGGAATGCATCGTTCCCTACGTGGGAATGCATCGTTCCCTACGTGGGAATAACTGGATTGTGTATCAATATGTCGAAGAACGCTTTGCCCTTAAGGCTGTTCCATAGCAATCAATAGCCATGGGTATGGCGCACACGGGGTGCACCGAACATACGGCTGTACAGCATCTGGTCTGCCGACAGGGTCATATAGAAACGGTACAGCATCTGGCGATAGGCGACGGTGCCGTTATACACCTGAATCTTCATTTCATGATAGACTTGCTTCTTGGTTGCACTGCCCGGGTCTGCTATATAGCCGAAGACAAACGGACGGTAATTAGTGGCATCTGGTGCCCACTGAGGACCAGCCATGCCATCGTTAACATACCATACTGGTTTTTGTCCTTCTTCATCACCATCAGCAGTCGTTGAACCTGTTCCTGTACGATAGAAGCCATTAGGATTATCTGTCTGACTATTATCTCCAAAGGCTGCATACGTCAACCAGGAATCTGTAAAGTTATTGTTTATCAATGTCCACTTATAATCTGTACCAGAAGTAGGTGTGCTAGCGGAGAATTCCACTGCCGAGCCACCCTTTGTGACAGATGGCAACAAGTGGAAATGACCATAGTCGTGGAACTCAAAATCATAGATATGATTCACTGCGTCCACCTCTTTTACGGATACAGGATAAACACCGATAGCAGGGAAGTCGTAAGGAATAATCTCGAACTTCAAATCGTCGAGCACTACAGGAATAATGCGATAATCGTTGCGAGCTATATAATTCCACTCATTGCTTTCATTGCTTATCAAAGCATAACGGTACTCCGACGAGCCACTATTATCCATCTCCAGCGTCAGATAGAACAGTCCTTCGGCATTGATTGGTGTAGCACTTTCGTTGACATAGAAGATGACAGACTCGTAAGTGTTGGAGGCCCGTGTTTTACCGCTACCCACGGCCTTGTTGATATTTAGCGCCAGGGTTTTCTGCGACGCACCTGTGCCAAGATTAGGTCGTATATCGCCATGCGATGCCTCCATCGTCCCATGTCCGGCATCACTCAAGTATGGCAATAATTTCAGGTTACTGTCGGCATTGCCGTTGATATTAGTAAGAGTCACGCTGTTGACTTGCAAGTCACTTCCTGTCTCATTATAGAAGCGCAGTTCTATCTTCGCCACCATACGGATAACGACAAGCGTCACATTATCGTTAGCATTGACCGGTATCGTCTGCACATTACTCATCGGAATACCTTTAGCACCGAAGTTGTTGGTGGCACTAATATCCATATTGTTGCCTGCAACACCAACCGCTTTGTCGTTTACTGTTGCAGCCATAACAGTTGCGCCTTCTGCAAAACCTATGTTGTATATCTCATTATTCTGATAGGTATTACTTTGTTCATTCATAAACTCATCAGCTCCTGTATCAGCCCCAACAATACTGGCATAATCAGTCACACCCCCTTCGGCTTCACTGCCGTTAGGATTATCATAATGGGTGCCCGATTCGCCACGCATCAGTCTTGAGGGACTTGGGTCACTGATACCAAGCAAATACTTCACCACCTTAGGTGACATGTTCGCAAACGAATAGAAACGATAGGTACCACCAGTAGGTAACTCTACGATATCGTCAATCTCCTGATCAGGCTCTCCACTTGGTTTGCAAGCATAGATCTTAGCCACCTTATTATCGGCAGTATTCACAGCCACCACTGTCCAGACTCTCATCATCTCTTCTGTAGTAGCATTGGTATTATCCTGCCATGCTCGCATGGTGCCAGAGCCAGCTGCAGACACGCGGAGGTGTACTTTAATAGGGCCATCCTTCAAGATTGGAGTCTCCCCCCCATTAGCTGCATCGTCGCTGGAGCAAGCTGTCAGGAGCGACAGTGCTGCGACGAAGGCAAGGGCGTATGTCAATTTGAATCGTTTCATCATCATTGTATGGGTTTACATATATATCCAGGAGTGGGTAAAGGTGTCCCACTTCTTCACTTTAATAGAAAGTTCAAGAGTTCCTTTTTTGTCTATGCTGTTGATGCTTACACGGTAGATATTGTTGCGTACCACTCCGAATTTCATTGCCGGCGTGGATCCCATGGTAGCATCTGTGGCAAGAGGTGTGGTATAGGGTTGTATGTCATAGGACTCCGCATCGCCCTGATGACGCAGATAGCCGAGGTAGACATAGCGGGTGCCAGTACCTGTGCCATTCACATAATAGTAGCCAATGATGGCAATACCTGTCGCATGATAGTAGGGCTTAGACTCAGGCAGCAGGCAGTTTTCCATAGGATAAGCCACCACAACATTCTCTTTCGAGTCAATGGGTGTCGTGGAGCTACTGCCATGCATCACTTCTACCGAGTGATAATAGGGGTTATCGGTGGTGTTCTCCAGTTTACCGGCATCACTGATCAGTGAATAGACATTCTCCAAAGAGCTCGTCAATGAGGGTGTAGTGGCTGTCACCTTCGCCGTGGTTTGCGGGTCAATCACATAAGTGGACGATGTCTCATCAGCTAAATAACTGGTGGTATAAACATCGGTGATATCAGTCCTCAACCGCTTGATCAGATACTCTTTCCCATAATCAGCGATTCCATTGACAAGGTTGAATGGCACGATACCCGTCACGACAAACTTGTCGGTACTACCCGTAACGTTGTACTCATAGCCAGGAATGGTATAGGCAGGATTCTCCGTGGTGGTCTTATAGCCGTTGGACTTCTTCGACCAGAAGTCGATACGTGCTGCCATGCGTTCGATAACAACGGGCTGAGGAGTAAGGTCGTAAAAGATATCTTGTCCTAATGTATGAGGAGTTCCGTCCAGATTAGTACCTGTCACGGAACCGAAATTAATCGTGTTATCCTCTTCTGATGACATGACAAAATTTGTGATATAATCAGCAGAAAGCGTGGCATTACCGTTATATATAGTTGTTAAAGTCAAGTCTCGTACATCATTGAGTTTGCTGGTTCCTTCCGTGAGCGATGCAGTCACTTCCGGGGCATTGGCAATGACAATAGCATGATAGGTTTTCGTAAGGTCGAGGTTATGCTTACCCAAGGGCTGCTGACCAGTTGTATAGGTCACCTCGATAGGCTTGGTGCCAGACATGGTGCCTGTTTCTCTTTCAGAAACGGGGAAATAGCGCACGAGGTCGAGGGTAGGATTAGCCGCTGTATTGATGCCTGTTCCGTCTTGATATAAGATGACCGTGATACCACTGATGGTGTTCTCACGTTCAAAGCCTGCTTCGCGTCCGTCACCGTTCTCACCTCCTTCAGGTGTAGCGGCACGCATACCACTATTCCCGTTCGTGACGGAAATAGCGAAATTGACATAGATATTACCAACGTTCTGTTGATTGTCCACGTCTGTTCCGTCACTATCGCTACAGGCACAAAGCAATAAGACAGAAAACAACGTGCAGAGAAGTCTGTATGGAATTCTACGAAGCATCATTATTCTATTCTATATATTGTACTTTATTTCAGTTTCACATTCTGGATACGTTGTGCCCATGAGAGCACGTTGATGCGTACATCGGCATACTGCCAGACATCATTCTTGATGAAGAAGTCAAGGTAGTAGTCGTATGAACGGTCAAGATATTCCTGACGGCTGTAGGCGTATGCGTCGTAAGCATTACGTCCCTGAGCCAGTGCATCAGTCAGGTTAATGGCTGCCACCTCATTGCCAGTCACTTTATTACGGATAATCAGCGTGGCATTCTTGTCGGGGTTCTCGTCCCAGATAAGACGGTTGAAGGTCAGACCGGCATGTGCCGTAGCCTCCGTCGTCACCCCAGCGGTATTGGTGGCGTAGGTGTTCCACTTATGGAACGGGGTATATACGAGGTCGTCGTCCGGCAATAACTCATTATTGTAGGCGAGGCGACCGTTATTGTCTACAATGAAATAGTCGAAGTCGTCAGTATCCATGTCAGCACGCTTGTCCTCATCGAGGTTATGCAGTGATACGGTGAGCATCTTAGTGTCACGGATCATAGAGATATGCGCCACGGTCTTGCCGTTATTCTTTACCAGAACAGGCTCGGCACCTGTCATACCGTGCCAGAGGGTATCCATCGGAGCATCGTTGTTGACCATCGGGTTAGCACCACCTACACTGGCCTCGCGGTCGAGGGTGACAGTAAGTTTCTCATTGTTGTCACCGGTGGCAAGCTCAGCCCGGCGATATTTTGCACCTGGTGTAGAGAGTGTCGCATCATAGCTCTTCTGGTTAGCAAGGGCGATGAACCGATACTTTCCTGCTGGCAGGTCGAGAATCTGCATGGCATGTACATAGTTGCCATCCAGCATCATCCCCATCGAAGGGATGTCATTATCTTCGTAGCTACGCAAGTAGCGACCGTCGCTGTCGAATACATACAGCGTGACACCTCCGACGTGGTCACCGAACATATCAGAATGCTGTAGGTTATAGTCGTACTTGAAGGTGACGAAGAGACCGCAGTTCGTCAGGTCCTCGTCCTCTTTCATCATGTTGCAACTGGAAAGCATTGCAAGTGATACAAGTGCCAAAAACAGTTTTTTCAGTTTCATATTATTGTAATTCGTCAGCGATTATTGTTTCTTGTATTTGTAAAGCGGCCGCCCCGCCATTGACGAGGCGGTCGCTATTGATCATGATATGTAGTTTGTTACTTCAAGTTCCAGTTCTGAACACGCTTAGCCCATGACAGGATATTGATACGCGCCTTGATGTAAAGCTCATCCAACTCATCGTCAGGAGTATCGTCACCAGATACTTCAGGAACGGTAGAACTACCAACCTTCAGGATCTCACCCAACTTGATGTCATACCAGTTGTTACGAACCATACCGTAACGACCAAGGTAGTTGGCATCTCTTCTTGTATCATTAGGATAGATAGCGTCAACATCACCATTAACTGGCTTAGTTGCGTACTCACCGCTATTCCATGGGGTCAGGTCATCACCGAAGTGCTTAACACGGATCACATAATAGGAAACACCACCCTTGAAGTACTCAACCTTGGCAAGCTGGGTGTTCAGTGTTGTAATCATAGCAGCACCACCAGGAACATCATTCTTTACAGAAACGTCAGCAGATTTATTTGGTGTAAAGGCATTCCTATCAATAGTAATATCGTTTACTGTGATAACTCCTGCATCTGTAGAACTGAAAGAAATTGTAAGACCAGCACCTGTGAGAGCTGTTGAACTCTCACTAGCCCAATATGTAGCGAAAGCAGACTGGTCCATCAAGTCTGTCTTAACAAGATCTTTCACGTTTTCAAGAGTATAAAGAGTCTTGCGGTCAGCACCGATGGTATAGAAATCATTAGTCGAGAGATTAACCTTCACAATGACACGGGTGGTGTTCTTATGAGTCTGCTGAGCAACAGGGAAGGTGTTCTCATGACAGTACTGAGGAACATCAGTTTCTGATGGGAAGGTCGGAGTTGTAGTGGTTGTCTTACCTGTTGCCTCAGTAGTATATTGAGGATCCTCTGCCCAGTAAGTACGGAAGAGATTAGAAGTGCCATAGAATGCATCTACTGCATTTCCACCTACAAAACGATATTTATCAGTAAGTACACTTGAAGCATTGGTAAACAGATTCCATGTGAATGGTGCAGGCACCTTACGTACGATGTATGCATTATTCTCTGTGTTATCAAGAACCCATCCCTCAAATGAAACAGTTGCAGTACCACCGTCCTTTGGTTTCACAGCGGTTGTAGCAAGTCCAGTTGCATCAACAGTAACTTTAGCGACACCACGCTCTACATAGATATCAGTAGCAGCAAGACCTGCAGTAGCAGCAGCCTCAGTCTCGTAGATATACTCAGACTTTACAGGAGCGAGAATCTGAAGTTCAGGAGTTGCTGCGGGATCTGTTACACCACCCTTTGCTTTGCTCAGCACGGCATTGGTCATAAAGAACTTGTCAGTAGTAATCATAGGGTTAGAAGTAGCTACCTGCAAGTCAGCAAGTTTAATACCAGCCACTTCTGTGCCACCATTAATCTTCACCTTCGTATTATCTGAACCTGCCTCAATGATACCAGTACCATTGATGACTGCTAAAGCATAAAGGTTTGCTGAAGGAGCATTATCCAATTGCGCAACATACTCTTTATTCGTTGTGATCTGATTAGGATCATCAGTAACATTAGCAAAAGCACCTGTAGGAGTGATTACCTGCTTCAAAGTAGCAGCACTCTCACTAGTACCATCAAAAATCAGCAAGAGAACAGAATTTACGTCATATTCCTTTGCCAGACCGTCATCTAAATTAGTTGCCTCAGTCCAGTCACGCATCGAACCGACAACATTTGTTGGTAAATTCAAGTTCACCTTGAAATAACCTCCTTTCCCTGTCAGTACAGGATTCGGCACATCATTCGCTGCATCCTTGTCGGACGAGCAGGCAGCAAATAGCATTCCAGCTACTGCAAGCATTAAAAAACTGAATTTCTTCATAATTGATTAGAATTAAATGAATGTTATGTTATATTGTTCTCTTATTTCTTCTTTATACTCCGTAATATCTCTTGGTTCAAGGAGACATTCATACCCTTTGCCTTGGCACGACTCAAAGCAGCCTCGGCATCTGCATAGCGATCCTGTTTCATATAGAGGATAGCACGAGCATTCTCTGCCTCGCCACTGTCACCGGCACGGTCCAAGAGGGTCTCTGCCTTCAACAGGTCATCCTGACGGAGAGCCACATTGGCAAGGTTGATGGCTGCCTCCTTACTCTCCGGATAGACGATAAGGGCGGTCTGCATCACCTTATTATAATCGTCACTGCCCTTCGGGAAGGTCTGTGCCACATCCACAGCTCACGGAGTGAGAGCTGGTAAGGCTTCGTCTTATAAATCTCCTTCGCCTCCGCTAAGGTGAACTCCCTGAACTCAAAGGTGATCTCATAGTCGGAACGGCGCAGTCCGGGATAGACGTTCTTCAACAGGTAACGGTATTCCTGCGGATAGAGACGCTTGATCTTCTTCTCCCTCGGATCTGGCTGTAAGGTCTTGTCGTCAATAATCTCCAGGATCTCTTCACGGTGTGGCAGGACGGAGAGAGACATCTTGTCGACAGCCTCACGCAAGCCTATCCAGTTCTCCGGGGTAGCCTCTGCGGGAGCAAAGACATCAGCTGGCAGGTTATAGGTGTTACGTACATACTCGGTGAGTGACTTGGCACGATTGGTGGCAAGCATCTCATTATGCTTGTATGGGCTTTCCGGTGATGCCCATCCGTGAATCTTAATCTTATGAATAGAGACGTTCTTGTCAGCATGCATCACGTCGAGGGTATCGGTAATCTTACGCAGCTCACGACGGTTGTCCATATAGTCGGGCTTCATCTCCCAGCGGTCTACGACGAAGGTAATATAGGCGGTGCCGTGCAGGTTGCGTACCTTCTTCTCAGGAGCCGGCACTATATCGATATAGTTTGGCTTGATGTCCAGAGCGGCAGTCTCCGGAACGATTGGTCCCAAGAAAGCCTGGTCTGACTTCAGGGTGTCGCCACACCCACAGAGGTCGCACTCCAGCCACACCTCAGCTACATCATGCCAAGGTTGACGATCTACTATGTCATTATATGCCACTCGCTGAGGCTCGTTCTTCTCACGACGTACAGACTGGTAGTTGTCAACATACAAGGGATCGATACCGTCACGCTCGAAGATGATGTCCTGCACACGACCTGTCACTAACAGGGACTTCAGACGTTGTTTCTGCTTGCCGTCCTTAGAACGGAGAATAGGAGTAAAAGCACGGTAGCGTGCCGACTTCACCTTGAGGGAGTCGAGCACGAAGTCCATCGTGACCATCGTCTTCTGGTTGGTCTGCGATACCTGATAGTTGGTGACGGACACCTGAGTGTCCTGCTTTTTCTTCACACCCGTCAACTTAATGGGAGCCTGTGCCATCGCAAAGCTAAAGGCTAACAGGGATATGCTGAGGAAAATGTTTCTTTTCATTTGATTGCGTTTTTATTAATTAATCTTACTAGCACTTCTAGTTTTCCTAGTTCTACTAGTTTTTCTAGAATAAATATAGGAATGAAAGCACTGCTTTCGTCGGACCGACATACCATTTATGCCCGTCGTCCGTCTGTCTGCCGCACTCACCACACTCATAGCCCTTGTACTTGGCATAGATTACACCTACACCAACAGAAGCCTCGAAGTTCCAATGACGGGAAAGTACCCACTGGTAACCGTAAGACACACCGCCACCGACATACCAGCCTTCATAACGATGGTCACGCAATTTCTTGTACATACCGAACGGCAACTTCACATTGGCAGCATCGAACTCACCTCCCATTGCATGAACACCGACAAAGGAACCCTGGAAACGATGACAGAACCAATAGCGGTACTCTGGCATCAGCAACCAGTGCTTGAAGTACTTCTTCCCACTATCAGTATTAAACTTCCACGGGTTCAGTCCGTAGTACAACTGCAAGGAGTGTTTCTTACCAATGCCAAGCTCCGCTCCGATATTCGGAGTCGTCGTCGCATCATAAAGGAGGTTGGTCTTCACTGCCAACTGCTGGGCGGATGCCTCTTCTACACAGAAGGCTACACAAAACAATGTAGCAAGCATCCCTGCTTTCACTCTAAAGTTCATTTCCTATCAAGTTAGATTCTATTTATTCTTATAATTAGTAGTTGTCGACATAGTGTTTTCATCGGCAATCATCGCACAAAAGTAGACAAAACCATGAAAACCGACAAATATTTAACAATCATATGACAAATATTTAACATCTTTTTAACTTGTGTGCGTTATCAACAAAAGAACGCCCCCTGTTTAGGGAGCGTTCTGTGTTTTCTTGACACTTTTATTACTTTTCTATGGTCCTGGCGTTGGAGACGGATCGGGTGTCGGAGTTGAGGGAGTCTCATATTTCTTTCCTATCACGACATGGGTATCACCTGTCACCTCCGCATTATTACCACCGCCATAGACATTACCACGGATGTCGGCACCAATAACATCCTGCTCTTCGTAATAAGTAGTTCCGTCTTGGGCCGTACCAGAGGCTTTACTATAGGTCCCGTTATTGTTACGGATGTATAGACTGCTCACGTCGTCACCTACAGTAACCTGTTTCACCACATAGACCTCAGAAAGGGTACCAACATTGACGGTAGTGTTACCAATAACCTTGGCCGCATTACCACCACCGAAGACATTGCTGATGGCACCTATCTTCCCTGTGGCATGTGAGGGGATAGGATAGTTGTTGGGTGTTTTCGCATTCTCACCGACAACGGATTCGTCATCGTTATAGTATCTGCCATAGGCCACATTGATGTTCACAGTTGGATTACCCACCATCGTAGCACCGCTACCATAACCGCCACCATAGATATTGCCAATGCTGGTAAACGACATCACATTGACCTGCGGGTCGTTATAGAGCGGGGTGGTACCCGATTCTACAGGCTTGCCATTGCTGTCGTAACCATAAACTGAGTAGCCAGCCTCGTTGCCACCGCCATACAGCTCACCAATCTTAACTGGTTTACAACCTATTTCCTCCACATTTACAGTGATGGAACCACTGATGGTGCCACTGAGGTTGTTACCACCGAATACACGATCAAAGGTGCCATTGGTAATATTCAACGTCACATTACCGCGAACGTCGGCTGCCTCAGCACCACCATAGACAGCCTCAAGACCAGGAATACAAGCCATCAGCAACTTTGCCTCGGCATCCATCTCCGCACTCTTACCACCTCCGTACGCTTCGTCAACACAGAAATCACATCCGCTATTCTCATCTAGCAACGTCACTGCTGTCTGGCGTACATTACCCTTGGTATTCGAGCCACCAAACACACGATGAACCGTGCCGCCGAAGATATTTACGGAAGCCTGACCTGTGCCATAGGTGATGGCACTGCTTGGTGCAGTTCGTTCTTCTTTCGTGTCATAGGCAGGGTCATCCTTGGCTATCCATTCGTCCCCGACTTTTTCGTAAACCGTATAGTTCTTATAACCCACGTTGGCACCAGGGTTAGGCTTCGTGACACCGTTGACATCGATATCGTCCAGACCGTTGCCACCGCCGAAGAGTTCCTCAACCTCAAACGTACCGTTCACTGTCACATTAGTTGAAGGCGTGCAAGCGGCATTGCCGCCGCCATAGACAGTCTTAATACTTGTCAGCTGACAGCCATCGATAATCACTTCCGACTTGTTGTTATCTGGATCAGCAGGCTCGTATGCCGCCATATTACCTCCGCCATAGACTGCCGTGACATCATAGCGGCCCTTCACTTTGGCATTGGTAACCTCACCCGTATTTGCTATCTGCGTAGCCGCAGCGTTCTGTGTGGCATAGACATGCACCATCACATCGCCCTTAGGTGTTCCGTTGATGTTGTTACAACCGAATATCTGTCCGACAACACAACCCTTTGCATCCACCGCGATGGGTGTGCCTGTTGTGCCAGATGAAGTCGTACCGTTCAGGTCAACCAACACATCGCCCCAGACATAAGCAGGCTTACCGTCTTCTCCCAGTCCACCGCCAAAAATCTCTTCCACGACACGCCCACCAGTCGCACGGACGGTTGTTGTATGGAGCGCGGATTTTTGTGCATCAGCCCAAGTACCACCTGTAGCGTAGTTACTTGTCTGCGTATCAGCCAAAGCACCACCGCCATAAATATCCTTATGAATCAGACCACCTGTCATATTCACAGCGACACCCTCTTTAACAGTACCCGCCTCACCACCACCAAAGACGCTACCCCAAATGACGGGACTCTTTGTGGCATCTGTTGGATGCGCATTGATGTTCACCTCCGTCTCACGTACGTTAGCCAAATTTGATGTGGCGGTACTAATACCATTCTCACCGCGGGCGGCACCAAATATGCAACCATCATTGTTGCTGTTGCCATCATAACCTATGCGGCCACCCGTGACATTAATGGTCGTCTTACCAGCATCGGTAGTTGTTCCACCGCCTACAGACCCCATAGCACCAGCCCCATAGACATTTCGAACCACATGACCACCCTTAATATAGATAGTTGTCGTACCCTTCACAATACCTGCCAGGGGATTGTATTTGTCTACGGTACCATCATTGTAAGTATCCGTACCGCAACCACCACCATAGACGTTGCCACGATATGGATAGTTGGCACCGGAATATTCAATGTCGTCATCCTTGTTGTCTGGCGTGCCATTATCATCTGTAATTTTTTCACCTGTAGGAATACCAACCGTTCCACTGTTGATATTCAAGACTGTATTCTGGAGAGTATGTCCATTCTCGCCACTACCATAGATAGAACCCTTGATAGTAGGACCAGTAGTAGCATTCTCTGTGCCTATATTCACTTGTGTGCTATACACCCAAGCCATGCGATCGTTGGGGTCAACGGCAGGAGTGCCTTCTGGCGTAGCCACATCACCTCGTGACGAACCGAACACCATGCCGTTCTCATGGCCGTTAGTACCAAAGGTACCGCCAGTGATGGTGACAGATGTATTACCTGTGCTCTCAGCACAAGCCGTAGGCATACCTACGGGAACCTCAGGATGAGCGGTATGATAGTCATCGTCAGCATAGGTAAACGTTCCTACCGAACCATAGGCACCGCCACCGTAGACGTTGTGCAGAATGGTAGGCGAGCCACTGATACTTACATTCGTATTACCCTTCACCAGTCCGGCAGCAACATCTTTTTCTTTTCCTTTACCACCGCCATAGACGTTGCCGTACTCAGCACCGCCCTTACCGGTAGTGCCAATCGTACCGCCAGTGACGGTCACTATCGTATTGCCAGCTACACCAGATTCCTCACCACCGCCATAGACACTATGGGCAACTTTCATCACTTTACCATCAGTAAGAGTGGTGTTGCCATCAATTGTAAGCGTAACATTACCCGTTACGGCACCCAGATTATCTAAGGAATTCCAAGTGTAGCAATACCATTTGCCGTCCTTTTCGTAAGTGGGATAAGCTTTCATATATGCCTCATCTTTACCTTCGAGTTTTTCATTGGTCCACTCATACACCTTATCACCATAGCCAATATGGCCATCGGTAATAACACCAGCAGTAATTGAAGGGAAAGTGGCTTTACTCTTGTCGTGTACCTGGAAGGTAGGAATAGCCGCAGAATAACCTGCTCCGAAAGCACTACCTGCAACTTGCGTATTCGTAAGAGTAGAAGTAACGTTACCATCAACGGTAGCCAAGTTACCGCCACCATAGAAATTACCCAAAATCTTACAATCAGACAGCGTACTGCTGACATCGCCTGTCTTGGTAATACCGAATTGAATCCACTTGATAAATCCACGTTGCGTAATCTGGTCTGTCACACCATTGGAATGGTTAAAGACCTCAAACTCATATTCAGCATGATAACCTTTATTGTCTGTGCCATCATCTTTAACTTCTAAGGGTTTAAAACCATTCCAATTATAACCTTGGTCAGTCCATGTACCTATATGAGTTGACGCTAAGTCACCATCTTTTTGCAGCTGCCTATAGTAACTATTTCCACCATTACCACCGCCAAAGAACACGCCAAAGGTAGTGCCAGTAGCGTGGGTTGTAACGGTCTTTCCCGTCATATCACCCACTTTAGGACCACCACAATACTTATCTACATAACTATTATCAATGGTAACGTCTATGTTACCACTAATAGGATTAGAACCATTGATTCCACCACCATAGAACTCGGTAATCTTCGAATGATTGATTTTAAAAGTGACATTAGAACCTGCTGCAACCTTATCATAGCCAGCACCTGCCATGATGTCGAATTTACCACCATCGGTATAGCAACGGGGAGCACCCTGATTGTTCGGAACAGCCAGTTCTGGACGATAAAGGCCTGTCAAATAGAGTTCCTTTACCTCACCACCAATCACATTTACAGGACACAAGTAAATGGATGGCTTTTGACCTGTATTAGGGTGTGCTCCAGGAGCAAAACGATGTATCCACGCATTGCCACCTAATAAGAAATAGCTTGTACGATTGGAGGCATGATACCTGACAGTAAACATTTCATATTCGCCACCATTAATGATGACAGGCGATTTATCTTCTATTCGTTTGTCTGTGTAGCTTTGAAAACCATCATACTCAAACTGAGTGGTACGCATGAATGCCGTTTCAGTCACTTCGAAATGGCCTTGAGGTACAAAAATACCAATGGCATAAGCTTTATTGTCGTGACGTAAGGCAAGACCCAGTTCTACAACAGGCAAGAAATCAAAGCGGACAGGCTGAATACCAGGCCGAGGAGTACCATCTCTAAACTGAAATTGTAAACAGTAATCAGGCTCATTGTCAAAGTCAAAATCTGCACTCATTATAGTAAAAGGATGCCATTTGCTGTCTAAACTATATCCTACACCATTGTTACCATTCTTTACCTGATGGTTGCCTATCAACACTATAGCCTGATCATAAACAGTAGGAGAGTCCGTATTAGTTCCAAGAGCTTTTATAGCATTTTGAAGATCATCATAAACAGGTTGTCCCTGGAAAGTATTAGATACGGTACCAGCAGGAGCAAATGCGTTGTCTGATTTGTAACCAGCATTTGTTACATTTACACGATCAATACTATAGCCTCGGTTTGATAGATAAAACGCCTTACCCCAGCGGGCAGTGATGGTGATGGAGGTGACGTCTTTGGGGACGTAATAATATCCACCTTGCGCAAATACACGACCATTAATACTATTACGATCTGCGAAATTATAGTCCGTAGCAGTTGTGCTACCAGCAGCAGTTATCTCCCATCCCGTCACAACATACTCGGTATAGTTTCCACCATATTTCGCAGCATGAGTGTCTCCATTAGGGTTACCGAACACCTCATTATAATAAGGCAACTGAATCTTGTAATAACTATAATCACAATTCAGTGTGTCCATATCGGTAATCGCAATATTTCTTGAAGTACTTCCACTACCATGAGCACCTGCTTTGATAGTCACAGCAAGTGTACCGTAACTCTTTCCTTCCCACTCATTAGCATCGCTACGCTGTACCCAATGTGGTGTAACAGGTGTTACAACATCTCCTTCTTTAACTTCTGTTCTTGGATCCCACACTTTGTCT
>Ga0247610_10004852_pt1 | contig 14272 bp, 26 predicted proteins | sample 174DNAGHGhighgp2_FD_193483 | JGI IMG/M metagenome (GOLD analysis project Ga0247610, IMG submission 193483) | Sheep rumen microbial communities from Palmerston North, Manawatu-Wanganui, New Zealand - 1742 DNA GHGhigh gp2 | ecosystem: Host-associated > Mammals > Digestive system > Stomach > Rumen... | reverse complement strand
TTGCATATGATCCCCGCATGGTTAATGCACCTTCTGTTAACCGCATAGAGGATGTTATTTTGAAGGAAATGGCTGAGGAGTTTGGATATGAACTTTTAAAGGCGGGGGCGATACAATATAAGATTTATGATAATGCAATTATAGAACATAAAAAACAAGTCGAAATGAAAGTGGATGTGGTGGTGGAAGATAGATGATTTCTCGAAAATCGTGTTAAGGATAATTTTCTCTGGGAATGGGGGTGCTAAAGCTCACTTTAGCACATTAAAGTGTGAAAGTCCTGAAACACTACCCCCGGTTAGGTGAAACGAACTTTTGTTAGGGTACCCTAACTAAAGTCGGGCTGTTCTAACTCTCGTCCTTGTCGAAAAACTCCCAAAAAATTATATCATAAGTGATTAGGATTTGTCAAGTGCAAATTTACAAAAATTTGCACAAAAAACAAATCCTTTTTTTGTGTAAAATTTTTTCAAAATTTTGATACAAAAGACAGAATTTTGGTATCCAAAACATTATTTTTTTGATACAATGTACTTGTAAATAAGGAAAGGGAAGCCGAAAGGCAGAAAGGAAAAAAGGTAAAGACTATGAAAAAGAACATGGAGAGAGCAACAATCGAAAGAACGTGCAGAAGGTGGTTGTTAGTCGCCACTCAAAGTGTAGATGCAGGAAAAGATAGCATGTGGAGTGGTTATAGTTGGGCATATGACAAGATGGACGGGTTAGCCACAGGGCTTTTGGATTTATACTTGTTTGAACTTTATGATATAGTAAACTATTATAAGAAAGTCGCCAGCAACAGAATGTATAAATAATATCAAACCACATAAGGAAGTCAAGCCAAAAGGCTTGACTTCCAAAAAGAAAAATAAACCATAGACAAAAACCATAAAAGGAAAGGAAAGGAAAAAAGAAATGGCAAAAATTATGATTAACGGTTTTGTAGTAGGAACAGAGAAGGTAACAGCAGAAAGAATTAAGGAACTTGAGGAAGCGGGTTTTGTGGTAGTCCTTCAGTAGACAAGTACATAAGGAACAGAACACTGAGTGTTCTGTTCCTAACATAAAGAAAGGAAAGGTAAAATATTATGAGATACACAATCACAGGAACAGACGAAAGAAACAATATTATCTTTTGGGAAGAAACAAATGAAATCAGAAGCGCTGAAGAAAAGTTTATGACAGCTTGTCTTAAGTGTTCAAAAGTGAGTGTATATGACAAGGAAGAATACACCAACATCATGAACTACTAAAACACCATAAAGCGGACAGAGTCGAAAGACTCTGTTCGCAATATATAAAGACATTATAAGACATACAAAACTCTTTGTTTTATGCCAAGAGAAAATAAAAAAAATAATATATGCAATATAATCAATTTGCGCCGGGCCGCCCACGCTCACTGTCCATCGCTGCGGCCCGAACAGATGTTCGAATGTTCGATGGCTGTTCGATCGAACGATATTCGAACATTCGAACATCTGTTCGAACATCCTAAAATTGAATATATGATCATATGAACATATGTATAAATGTACATATGTTCATATATACATATGTGTAAATGGTCATATGTTCATATGAACATTTATCGAAAATAGTCCAAAATTCCATTATATCATACAGCCAAATTTTTGTCAAGTGTTTTTTATGAAAAAAATATACAAAAAACGAGCTGATCAGAGTCTGATCTTTGTGGAAAACTAACAACACATTTTTTCAGTTTGTGCAGATCAGACAAAAAAGTTTTTTATTTTTGTGCAAAATGCGAATTGTATTCCTTCGTCAGAGTGCTATAATAAGGGTGTAAGTTGAATGAAGGGAGCGGCTTACAAAAGCGGATCTTATGTACTTGGGCTTTTGCCCTGTCTATGCCCTCTCGGGCGGATTGGAGGATTCTATGTTGTACGAAGCAAGAGTATTTACATCCTATGGCGAAATTTGGACTAACCTTGTGTTCAATAAGGCGGACTTTAATAAGCGTTTTGGTGCCATTTATGGGCATATTCTGGGGGATGGAAGTACCATAACGCGGGCGGAGTGCCACTTCCTGACGGAAGAAGAAGCCCGCGAAAAATACCCTTGGTACTTTGGACCTTGGCCTCAGTAGGGCTAACTATAAGGGGGCGGGATGCCCGCCCCTATATAGCAAAAATGATCGTATTCGCCTGCATAGGGCGGGAAAGTGAGGATTTTATGAGAGATAAGTATTTAGTTAGATTAGAGAATGAGTGCAGGGAAGCCCTTAAGGTGGCTTATGATTTAATGATCGACTGTGAATTCTCTCAGCTTAAGGCATATGGCTATGCCGAAGATTTATTAGAAGGTATGTTCAATGCTTTAATGGCACTGCAATTATTTGAGTATCTGGATTTAATCCGATACTATAAGGCAGTATGTAGAAACAGAAGGTATAAGGAGATAGACGATAAGATTAAGGCATGGAAGAAATAAAAACTATATAGGGCGGGGCATAGCCCCCGCCCGCATAAAAGAAAGAGAGGAGAGTATATTATGTATAGAGTGATTGATAGGCTTGATTATATGTTTGATGGTGATAAAGATATGTATTTTAATGATTTGAGATTGGCACTTGCGGAATATACCCGCCGTGTTAGGAAGTACCCCCATAGAGTGGTATATATCAATAATGTAGCAACAGGCGAAGTCATAAAAGCATCAAATGAAATGGTTTATTTTCTCTTTGCCCACAATGTAATCCCTGAAATCGTCGACGATATTATGGATGAAGAATATGAATAAAATAAAATGATAGGGAACGGAGCCGAAAGGCTCCGATCTCACTCCTCGCCACCCAGACAAAACGGTTGGATGATTTTTCTTTCTGAATATTTTGATGCGGAATATTTGTTTGTTGCCCGATATTTGTTCATACCCCTAATAAAATTGCGGCGGGGCGGTTGCGCTCCTTGTTTTCGCGAGCGCCCCGCCATTTGTTTTACAAGTGGAGCCGAACATTTGTTCGAACGAATTGTTTGTGCAATCTGCACAAGGATCCTCCCGTAATTTTGTACAATTTGTATATTGACTACCTGCCCCTTATGTGATACAATAGAGTCATCAAAGGAAAGGAAGGTACACATTATGATAAACATTAGAACACTTCGCAAGATTACAAACAACGGCGGGCTTACACTTAAGGCTGGAAAGCCTATCATCTACAAAAGCGGGTGGCAGGTAGCAACAGAAGGTATAGAAACTGAAAGCATGGTTGAAGCCATGAAAGCAATCAAAGCATATGGCGGGGATTGCGGGATTTGGTTCTCGGATGGCATATGGTATATAGACAAGAGTCACAGAGTGAACACCAAGCGGGAAGCCATGGAAATCGGGCGGGCTTGCAATCAGATTTCAGTTCTGAGATGGCGGGATATGGGATTAGCATATTGCTAATCCCCCGAAATAAAGAAAGGAGAAAAATATGAAAGAGATTTTGAAAGATGCGGTGGATATGGCTAAGGTAACTATGGACATGGTAGGATGTGAATATAATGAATGCTTCCCCTACATGACTAACAAGGTAGTTCAAGGCGATGACGGGCGGACATATGGAGTAAAAATAAAAATAGAGATACTCTCCGAATAGAAAGGTGGTGTGAAATATGGGTGCGGTGATTGCGTTTTTAATCTTCGTGGGATGCCTGTCCGTCATTAGTGTAGCAGAGTGGCTCTGGAATAAGTTCCATTCCCGGTAAAAGTAAAGGGGGGGGCGCGAAAAGCGCTCCTTTTTAATTGGCGGCGCGCGTGCGGGTGCCCTTTCCCGCACGCGCGCCGAAATTTCATTATACCACAGCCGGCGACTTTTGTCAAGCAAAAAATAATGGGCGAATTGCACAAAGATGATCCCGGAATTTTGTGCAGATCGCTGAAAGTGCTCTGTGGGGGTTGACTTTTCCCGCCCTATCCTGTATAATAGACTACAGAGAGGTAAGGAAAGGTACAGAAAGGAGTACACTATGAAAGGTATTTGGTATTGCGACCGCCATGCGGCTGCCCTTAAAGCACTTGGAATGACTCTTGAAGAGTATCTGTTGGAAATGTTCGTAACCATCCCCGTTTTTATTCAAATTAACCCCATAGAGATGGACTGGGCAGAAGTTGCCATAGAGGGGCGGGAAGAGGACTGGGCATTGGTTACCCTCTTAATGCAGAAGTTTGAGGATAGAAAGGAGCGCAATATGGACAACTATTATGATAGTTTCGACTGTGAAATCACCTGTGAGGAAGTCTATTCCGACAGTATGTATGAGGAGGGCTAAGCCCTCCTCCATAGGAAGGAGATGAGTATATGTATACCTGGGAAATTCAGAACCGCCTTCAAGAAATCGGGCATACCTTCGATTCAATCAAAGCCTTCTATGCCATTATAGACACTTCCCCGCAGATTATTCGAATTAAGGCGGGAGAAGCACATGACCACCTGTTTGAAATGTATATAGCCTCCAATGATGGACTTAATGAAAAAGTTTTTATAAAAAAATGAAAAAGGGGTTGACAAACCCGGATTTATGCGGTATAATAAAGACATAGAAAACAAGGGAGGAAACAAAATGAAGATTAAAGTCAGCTATTACATTCCAATAGAAAGAGAAATCGAAATGACTCCTGAACAATACTGCAAATATCATGCAGATGGTACGCTGAATGGTGAAAAGGTTATCCCCAAAAATGCTATCAGAGAAGAAACAGTTTTAACTGAAGAAGCACAAGAAGAATTAAATAATTTTTTCTTCAATAAGGGTTGACATACCCGCTAATTAATGGTATAATAGAGTCAGAAAGTGAGGGAAACGAAATGAGAGGACCGCCGAGTTAAAACAGAATACCAAGTACCGCTTAGATGCGGGGCGCCATAGCTGGGGGACCACCTGGGGCGCCTGGGAATGCCAGTAAGCCGAGCGCCAAGTTCCCAGCACTCGGTGATATGCCTTAATAGTTTAATGGTAGAACGACGAAACCGTCAAGGCCGGCCGTGGAATAGAGGTTCGATTCCTCTTTAAGGCACTCATTATTCATAATGAATCCTCCTTTATCGGGGCGCAGTTATCTGCGCCCTCCCTTTCTGTTTGTCGGCGGGAGCGCGGGCGCTTTTAGCGCGCTCCCGCCGAAAATTATACCACACCTGGCTCGGATTTGTCAAGAGGGAAAAATGCACAAACTTTTCACCCTTTGACCTCCCAAAATTTGTCTATTTTGACCTCTTGACTTTTCTCTTGTTATCATTTATAATTACTTATGTAAGGTAAAGAAATAAACACCCCTAAGAGGAAAGGAGAAATAACTATGGCACTTACAAATGGACAGAAAAGGGAACTCGACAAACTGATTAAGGAACACTTCAATGAACTTGTAAACGCAGACCGTTTTACTACGGCTACCTTGAGGGAACTTGCGGAAGAACTGAACTTCAATATTGCGCCCGCATCTTTCCGTAGCGCACTTGACAGAGTTGTCGGCAGACAGAATGATTATATGCTTTACTCTGAGGAAACTAAGCCTGTATCTTATAGACTGGTTGAAGAAAAGTGGAAACTGACTGGAGAAATCTTCAAAGACAAAAGTGTCCTGCACTTTGTTAATGAAAAAAAGAATTATGGTGATGTGACTTATGACTTCGCAACACAGAAGTGGTCTGTATCTCTTGAAGCCGTGCTGAAAACTATGCGCAACTATTCCTATATGTGGTATCTTTTGGCTCATACAGAATGGTGGGCAGAATGTGAGTGGATGTTTAACTATACCAAAGACCTTAAAGTTATTTATGAAATTATCCACCGCTTAGATAAAGATGATTATAAGGCTTGTCCGGATGGATATATCAAATTCTTACAGGAAACCGGAACAGAATTTGATTCTTCTTCTCTTAAAGAGTATATCACTCGGCAGAAATATGGTACTGTTGGATATAACCTCTTGGATTCCGGTGTAGACAAACGTTATGTTAAGTGGTTAGTAGATAATAACCTTACAAAGTCGTTTCTGAAATGTCTTACCTATAATGTCAAGTCGGGGCATCTGTTCGATTATAGGCGGGTATGTAACTTTATTGACTATTGGTGTCAGGCAAGTCATATCGCAGAGGAAATTGTCCCCATTGACGAAAATAAGTCTTTACAGGTAAATACCGAAATGCTTAAGGACATTATAGAAAAGGAAAAGAACGAAGCCCTTGCTCGACAGTTACAGAAACTCAACTTTATCAACGGATTGCGAAGAAACAATCTTGTGGTAATCGTTCCGCAGAACCAAGAGGAAAAGAGAGATGAAGGACGTCAGCAGAACAACTGTGTAGGTCACTACTATGATGATTCAATCCTTAGGGGAGAAAATTACATCTACTTCATCCGCAAGGCAGATACCCCTCAAAAGTCTTATGTAACTTGCCGATTCAATAAGACTTACGGAGAAACGACAGAGTTCAGAACCGTTAATAATGGAGGTGTAACAGATAAAGAGGTTTACGACTTCATCAAACTGATTGACAACAGAATCAGAGAACAATTAAATCAATAGCAGAGAGGGCGGGGAAACCCGCCCCCTTTCCTTTGTCGGACGGCTTGCGCGCGTTCCTTGCGCAAGCCGTCCGAATTCACCATTATACCACACTCCGGATTTTTTGTCAAGAGAAAAATGAAAAAAATTTTACTAAAAATTATCCTGAAATTTTGTAGGATTTGCTATTGACTTTAATGAAATTCTTTGGTATAATCTATTTAGAAACTGAAACAACAGCACAGGAAAGAGAGGAAAACGAATATGACATTTTTTACTGACAAAGACGTAACTGTAACAAAGAAATGCCCATTTTGTGGTGAAGGCTATATGGGTTCATTCCCCCTTGATGGTTACAAGAAGTGGAGATATGAAGGGGAACTGATTCAGAAAGCCATGCCCACAGTCCCCGCAACTTCAAGAGAATGGCTGATAAGCGGGATTTGTCCCGAATGTCAAGAAAAGGTCTTTGTTTTTTAATAAGGAGGTATAAGAAATGAAGAACTATTTATTTACAGACTATGCAACAGGCGAAGATTTTATTGTGGAAGCCCTTTCAAAAGAAAGTGCTATAAAGATAGCAAAAGAGTATTTCGCCGACCCTTGCGGAGACCCCGAAAGAATCACTGATGAAGAAGCTGAAATGATGGGACTTGATACCTACTAAAAAATGAAAAAAGGGGGTTGACAAATCAACCCCCACATGATATAATAAATACAACAAAAGCAAAGAAAGAGAGGAAAACAATATGACAGTAGTAAGTTATGTAACTAAGGGCGGGAATGAAACCAAGTCTTATGCAGAAGCAGTTGAAGCGGGAATCCGTGAGGTCAAGTACACGAAGTGGAAAGACCCCGATGATGAAAAGGCGGTTCAGGAACAGGTAGAGTTTTGGAGACGCCACCGCAAGTAAGAAAGAGAGGGCGAAAGCCCTCTTTTTTAGTGAGTGGCGGGTTTGCGCGCGTTCCTTGCGCAAACCCGCCAAAATTTCTATTATAACACACCGCAGATTTTTTGTCAAGCATTTTCTGAAAAAAAGTTGCACAAATTTTTTCCTGTTATCCCTTGTTTTTTCTACTTGCAAAATGTTAAAATTTTTGTTATAATTTATTTAGAAAGTGAGGGGTAACAAAATTGAGTAGGGTGGATGGACGAGCCGAGCGCCGTTTGACCATGTGAAAGACAGATAACCGCCAAAAAATTTCTAAAAAAAATGCTTGACAAACCTAAAAAACTATGCTATAATAAGTATAGAAAATGAGAAAGGGGTTGACGAAAACATGATGCGATATAGGAAGTAAGCGCCGAGGGCGAGATGGGCGCTATGACATAAATACACCCTCAAGGGTGCGCACCCATAATAATGAAAAAACTTCAAAAAAAATAAAAAAAACACTTGACAAACAAAAGAGTTTATGATATAATAAATGTGTAAGATAAATAAGAGAAGAAATACCGCTACACCTTATGAATTTCGGGAGCGACTCACTTCGGTGGTAGAAGTTAAAAATGCAAGCACGATTCTTACACAAGTCAAGAAATAAAAAATAAAAAAAGTTCTTGACAAACTCAAAAAAAATATGATACAATAAAGATGTAAACAAAACAAATAAAAAATAAAAAGAAAGAGGTGCTTATTATGACAAAGAGAGAAGTTCTTACAAAGGCAGTTGCTATGGATGGTTTCACCGCAGAGGAAAAGGAAGTCCTCACAAAGATGATTGCAGGACTTGACAAGCGGTCGAGCAAGCCTACAAAGGCGCAGATTGCTAATGAAGCGGTAAAGGCTGAGATTCGTGAGGTTCTCACCGCAGAACCCAAGACCGCAAAGGCAATCGCTGAAGCGGTTGGTGAGTCCACTAACAAGGTTGCGGCTCTCCTCAAGCAGATTGAGGGTGTTATCGTAACCGAGGGTAAGGGTAAGAACCCCAAGACCTACTCTATCGCAGAGTAGGGCTTGTCCCCTAACAAAGTCAACCCCCTAAAATAGGGGGTTGACAAAAACAATCCCTTGTAGTATAATGGTTAAAACAGCGGTCTCTTAAACCGTAAGATGTGGGTTCGAATCCCACCGAGGGAAAACGAATAAGGAACGAGCCGAGGAACGTTCTCTCCACTTCTCTTTGAAATCGGCTAAGAATAGTAGTTTAATAGGTGTCCATTAAGTCGACTAATGATTGATACCTTAGGCAAAACCACAGGTTGGCCTCTGTGATGGTAGGTTCGAATCCTCCCTATTCTTCTCAAACAGCAAAAGTCTGAAAATCCTCCTTTCCTTTCGGGCGCAAGCTAACCACTTGCGCCCACTTTCCTTGTCGGGCGGTTTGCGGCTGGGGTTCGCCGCAAACCGCCCGAATTTCCATTATACCATAGTTGCGAATTTTTGTCAAGTGTTTTTTATGAAAAATTTCAACAAAAATTATCCTGTAATTTTGTTTATTTTGCACAATTGACTTTTAAGAGATTTTTTGATACAATAGGTGTAGATAAGAAAGGAGGACAACATGAGTAAATTAAAAGGGCGCAAGGCGCTAACCAAAGTGGTGAATGAATTTGTGGAACAGTTTGGTGTTACCGCAAAGTTTGGGAAAGAATTTCAAGCCGTTCCTACAAAGAATAGAGTTGATTTTACTCTTGCGGAAAATGAAGAACTTATAAAGCAATTCATGGAAAATGCGGAAATGCGTTTCCCGCAAGTTCATGCACATCCGTTCATATGGCTTTTACTCCATGAAATCGGACATATGGAAACAATCCACTACTTCACCATAGAGGAACAATGGCGGTTTATTAACAAGAAGAAAAAACTGTATAAAGTCCTCAAGACAGATGATTATGCTCTTGTAAGTGAATGGTATCAACTGTTTCCGGATGAATACATGGCTACATTATGGGCGGGGAATTATATGATGGAACATACGGAAGAAGTCGCAAAGTTTAACAAGAAACTGAATAAGGCAATTATGAAATTTTGTAAGAAAAATAAAATTACCCCTTGACAAGGCGCAAGGGGTATGATACAATAGATATAGAGTTAAGGAAAGGCGGTGACCACTATGACATCTACAAATGCTATGATAACTTATGTATCTGAAAAGTACGGTGCGGGAAGCAACGAAGCCGTAGAAATGCGGTTGATGGTGCGGGGATACCTTCTCCGTCGTGGTGTAACCTATGAGGATTGCAAAAAGATTTATGAATATCTGATGAAAAAGAAAGGGGATTAAGATGAAAATAAAATTAGAAAATGAAAATGCACCCGCCATGAAGAATTGCTTTATCACAGATGGAGAGATAGGTCTTTACGGATTTTATGGATTGACCTATTTTGAATTGGGGGTATCTAATGAAGGGGTTACTCTTAGTAAAGAGCAACTGTATGCACTAAAGGCTTGCGTTGATAGAATGATTGTGGAAATTGAAAAATGATACTTATGCCCCGCTCAAAAATAAAAGACTGAGTGGGGCGTTGTCGCGCGTTCCTTGCGACAACGCCCCAAAATTACCATTATACTACATCTTCAACTTTTTGTCAAGGATTTTTTGAAAAAATTATACCCAAATCGAATCCTGTAATTTTGTGATAAATGACGAACAATTATGCTTAAAATTTTAGTATTTCCCGCTTGACTTCTTCCCGCCTATGTGCTACAATAGATTCAGAAAGTGAGGTAAACAAAATGAATTTTACTTATGACGAAATCAAGGAAGCGCATGATACCCTTATTAAAGGTTGGGGAGAAGATGGTAAACGAGTAATTGAAGCCATTTTTAACTTAAAAGGAAATGGTGATGATGTTTTACATTGTGGAATGTCTATGCGGGAGTTTTTACAATCTTGTACTGCTTGCGGTGGAAACTGGGGCGGGATGCTTTTGTCAGGTATTAAAGAACTGTTTCCTACCGTTTGGGATGCTATTCCGAACGATATGGGCGCACACGCATGGGAATGTATCTGTTACACGTTAATGCTTTTGGGGATTGATACAAAAAAAGAATAAAAAAACACTTGACAAATCAATCAGTCTGTGTTATACTTAACACATAAGATAAAGAAAGTGAGGGCAACAAAATGAACAACAAAATGTGGAACAACATCGGATACTTGGTAATGGCACTCCTGCTGATAGGACAGATTACCGTAGGATGGTTGTTCATGCTTGGACAGGGTGCTTACCTTGTAGGAAATGTACTGAATGTAGTGCGGGACTTCAAGTTAGGTAGACCGGCGGCGGATAAAGTAAAAAATGTATGCTTTACCGCAATCACCATCGGACTAATAGTCATTTACTTTATTAAGAGGGGGTAACCCCTCTTTTTAAATGGCGGAGCGTTTGCGCGCACTTCATGCGCAAACGCTCCGCTAAGTCCACAGACCTCACGGAGCGCATTTTTTCGGTTAGGTTTTAGGTAGTGGGGAGCGGTTGCCCGCTCCCGCAATCTCAGGCTACCTTGTAGGACATGGGAGCCTTGCCCTTGCCCTTCTCGGCAACTACCTTGCCAGCTTTTACAAGCTGACCAAGCAGAGCAACGACCTTGCCCTTGACGTAGCCAGTGTCCTCGGCTACCTTTGCGGCGGTTACCGCACCCTCAGCACCCGCAAGGTACTCAAGGATTCCCGCCTTGATACCCTCGTTCTCCACCTGAGCCTTAGTCGGCTTGGAAGAACGCTTGTCAAGAGATTCAAGCATCTCATCAGCCTTTGCTACCATCTCCTCAGAGATACCCTCGATTGCCTTAACTGCTACAAGAAATTCACGCTTAGTCATAAAATACACCTCTTTCTTTTGATTTGTTTTTGTTTTCATCTTACACACTTATTGTAACATAAGTTTTTTGCTTTGTCAAGCATTTTTTTTATTAAATTTTATTTTTTTTGAAAGTGGATTAACAAGTACCATTGTGGGGAAGTCCGCATCTCAAGTCGCGCGCCTTGTGATGACCGCTCTCTCTTTATCTCTCTCTCACTTTCTAAATAAATTATAACAAAATTTTTGCGACTTTGCAAGTACAAAAAATAATAAATTTTTTGTGCATTTTGCCTATTGACAAAACCTTAGTTATGTGCTATAATTGATGGCGCGCTGAGGGACGAAGCGCGCCAAATTTCCATTATACCACATCCCAGGATTTTTGTCAAGGGTTTTTTCAAAAAATTTTGCACAAATTTTAATCCCGAATTTTGTGCAATTTTTTAGCAAATTTTGCTTGCAATCCCGCCTTGCAGATGTTATAATAAGTACAGAGTTAAGAAAGGAGAACAAACAAAATGAAAATGCTTGTGTTCGATATGGATGGCACTATTGCCGACCTTTATGGGGTTGAGGGATGGCTTGCCGATTTGCGTGGGGAAAATGCCCGCCCTTATGAGGTAGCCTCCCCTATGTATGATATGCCCAATCTTAGGACTATCTTGTTACAATTCAAAAAGCAAGGCTGGCGCATAGTTGTCACAACATGGTTGTCTAAAGGCTCTACAAAAGCCTATGACGAAAAGGTGCGAAAAGCAAAACTTGAATGGCTTGCAAGGTATAATTTCCCCTATGATGAAATTCACCTTGTCAAGTATGGCACAACAAAAGCAAATTGTACTCGGAAACATGGTGGTTATCAGGTACTTGTGGATGATAACGAAAAAGTGCGGAACGGATGGCGGTTAGGTGATACGATTGACGCAAACAAAAATATTATCGAAAGTTTGAAAAATCTCTTGACACCGACCGCATAATTTGATATAATACATAATGTAAGGAACGCAAGTTGACGGAACAAAATCTTGTAAAACACCGCCAAGCAAAATATTATAAAACACCACGAAAAAGAGTGGTTACAAAAGAAAGGAAAAGAAAAATGGTAGACAAAAGAAAAACGTATGTAATTGTGCTTGACACAGAAACTTGCCCTCTTGACAAGGACATGGAAGAAGTTACTCCCTCCAATATGTTTGTATATGATGTAGGGATGGCGGTAGTTGATAAAAAAGGAAATGTATATGAAACATATAGTTTTGTAGTTGCCGATATTTTCTTTGATGAAAAAACCCTTATGAACTCCGCTTATTATGCCGACAAACTCCCACAGTATTACAAAGACATTAAAAGCGGAAAGCGGAAAGTTGCTACACTTTATACAATCCGTAAAACTCTTGCAGAACTGATGAAAAAGTATAATACAAATATCATTAGCGCACATAATGCAAGGTTCGATAATGGTGCGCTGAATAATACAGAGCGGTGGCTCACCAAATCAAAATATAGATACTTTTATCCTTATGGTGCGGTATTGTGGGACACCTTGAAAATGGCACATGATGTAATCGCAAAAATGCCCACCTATAAAAAGTTTTGTGAGGAAAATGGTTACATGACCGCACACAAGAAACCCCGCCCGCAGGAAAAAGCGGAAGTCCTTTATAAATTCATTAGCGGAAACAATGAATTTGAAGAAAGTCACACGGGACTTGAGGATGTTTTAATCGAAAAAGAAATCCTTGCTTACTGTTTCCGACAGAAGAAGAAAATGAGGAAACTTCTTTACGATTAAAAAGTTTTTCAAAAATCATGCAAAAAGTGGTTGACAAAACCACTTTTGCATGATACAATAAAGAAAAACGAAAGAGAGGTAAACAGAATGAAGTACAAAGGATTTGAGGTTGACGATAACCGAATTGATGAACTTGTTGAAAAGTTGGAAATCTCCATTTCCGAAGCCTGCGACCTTATCCTTGAGGAAAGCGGTAAGGTTGAGGAATCCGCTGAAACAAAGGCGGAAATTAAGGCAAAAGAAACGGCTGACCGCAAGAACAAACGGCGGTATGAAAAGTCCGACAAGGTGCGGAAAACTTCCACAAAAGAACGCAAGGTGGATGCCACAAAGGGGTTCTTACTCGGCAAGGTAAAAGAGGTTGTGGATGCGGTTGGTGGTTCTAATATCTCCGTCAAGACGGAAACGGAACTCCACTTCACTTATGAGGGTGCGGAATATACCTTCAAACTCACAAAGCACCGCCCGCCTAAAAAGTAGGCGGTGCTACCACCAATAAAATCAGCAAAATGCCGAATTTTTGCATAAAAATTCGGCATTTTTCACAAAATAAAGGCTTGGCGGGGCATTTGCAAGCGCTTTCAGCGCAAATGCCCCGCAATTTTCTATTAAAAACGTGTAAATTTTTTTGTTTTTTGACTACTTTTGCGTAAAAATTGCATAAAAAATCCCAAAATTAAGCATTTTTTAGCGGAAAATTGCATTTTTTAAGTGTTTTTTGCATCGAACATGTGTTTGGCGGCACGCTTTTGGCTGCGCCAGTGCCGAAAAATTCTCCCAATGTCAACCCCACCTTTTCATATGCGATTTCCATATGGTTGATTGAATCATATGTTTCCCGTAATCATATGTTTGTGCGGCGCGGCGACGCCCGCGCATAGGATATGGCCGCTGCCAGCAGATGTTTTCAATAGAAGGTGAGTATGGCAGCGGGATTTGCAATTTCCTAAAAAATATGTTATAATATTAAAAAAAAGCATATGCATGATGCATATGCTTGATTTTTATGAAAAATTATTATATAATAAAAAGGGATATAATATATAATATATATATAATATATATTTTATATAAATGCAAGCCGCTTCGCGGCACTCGGCCTTAGGCACACGCCACCTTCGGTGGCTTAGTGCTGTAAGACCTCGTATTAGGAGGGGAAGAAAATCGAAAATCGAAATTGGGATGGGTAAGGTGGTATGGGTGGAGGTCGGGGCC
>Ga0247610_10004846_pt1 | contig 14292 bp, 13 predicted proteins | sample 174DNAGHGhighgp2_FD_193483 | JGI IMG/M metagenome (GOLD analysis project Ga0247610, IMG submission 193483) | Sheep rumen microbial communities from Palmerston North, Manawatu-Wanganui, New Zealand - 1742 DNA GHGhigh gp2 | ecosystem: Host-associated > Mammals > Digestive system > Stomach > Rumen... | reverse complement strand
ACTCCTTTACCCTGATAAGCCGAAGAAAAAAGGTCAAGCTTATTACCTGACGGAATTGGGCCAGGCTTTGCTGGAAAAAGAGCAATGATTTGGGGGTCAAGAATGGTTCTTGGTTTATGGTGAAGGGTTGTAATTGGTTCATGGTTCATGGTTTATGGTTCAAGGTTAATGGTTTACGGTTAAGGGTTAAGGGCTAGTTTTGGTTCATGGTTCATGATTAATGGTTCATGGTTAAGGATTAATGGTTCAAGGTTAATGGTTAATGGTTAATGAATGACGAGTATGGGATACGATAGAAAAGATAATTATAAAGCGAAAAGAGGAAAGTTGGCACCGTTGATGTCTGAAGAATCTAAGAAGTCTGCGGGGATATATTTGGTTCATGGTTAAGGGTGAATGGTTCATGGTGAAAGGTTCATGGTGAATGGTTAAGGGCTAGTTTTGGTTTATGGTTCATGATTAATGGTTCATGGTTAAGGATTAATGGTTCAAGGTTAATGGTTAATGGTTAATGAATGACGAGTATGGGATACGATAAAAAAGATAATTATAAAGCGAAGAGAGGAAAGTTGGCACCGTTGATGTCTGAAGAATCTAAGAAGTCTGCGGGGATAAATGAGTTGTCGTATGATTTTGGGTGTAGGATGACTCGGTTGTTCCAGTTCTTGACGGAGGATGCGGAGTATAAGGAATATGTGCAGTCGAAGCAGATCTATAGAAGCGGAACATCGATTGGGGCGAATGTGAGGGAGAGCAGGCATGCTCAGAGTGATGCTGACTTTCTCTCGAAGATGTCGATTGCGTATAAGGAGGCTGATGAAACTGACTATTGGCTGAATTTGCTGCATGATAATGGATACATTGACGATGAACTCTTTCACTCACTATCGCATGACTGCGATAGGATTTTGAAGATTTTGACTTCTATCGTGAAAACGATGAAAGCCAAAATCGCAAAATGAGTGAAAGTGTTCATCTTGGTTCATGGTTAAGGGTTAATGGTTAAGGGTTCAGGGTTCATGGTGAAAGGTTCATGGTTCAGGGGGAATGGTTAGTGATTAAAGGTTCATGGTTAAGGATGAATGGTTCACGATTAATGGTTCACGATTCATGGTTCATGGTGAATGGTGAAGGGTTGATTATAACTCTAGAGCGGTCAAGCATACAGGATCTGGGTGATTATTCTGGCTCGTTTTTTTCTGCCTCCAAGTGATTGGGGGCATTTTTCGCAATTAAAGTCGGGAAATGGTAGCAATAGGAGGACGGTTTGAGCAGAAATTGGGAATGGATGATATAAATAAGAGAGACTAAACTCAAGATGCTTGATAAAAATGAGATAAAATAATGCAAATAATCAATAATTAACCTCCTAATAAATCCATTATTATATTTTTTCCCCCTTTTTATTTTGTTCTTTCATTTTTTTCTCCTATCTTTGCCGCATAATGTAGGCGGATGGTGAGGTGGTCGCGGTAATTGTGTGATGTGGCTACCTCAGGCGAAGCTATCTTCAATCATTCACAATTTTAAGAGTAATATCTTTATTCATGAAGTTTGATGAAGCACAATTATCTATTAAGCTACCCAAATGGGTAGTAGTTGGTGATATGAATTGGGTAAACGAAGGCGTAAATGAATATTACGAGAGGCTGAAAAAGCGCACATTTGTCAGTCAGGATGACGTGACCGGTTGGAGTGTCATCTCCACACCATTTGTCGGTCTGTTTAACGACACCATTGGCATTTTCGTTAAGACATTGGCCGATGGAAAGATTATACTTTCCGATGATGGCAATACGCTCAATAATCTGGAACTTGTTGGTGTCTCTTTCAAGTCATCAGCAGGACGAAAGGATATATTGGAGCGCGTCAAGTTGAATTATAGTGTTGCTGTTTCTCGAGATTTAGAAATAACCAAAACAGTTGATAAGGCCGATTTTGTTCAAGGGAAACATGATATACTACGAGCTATGCTTGAACTCTCTGATATGGTGAATATGTCTACACATCGAGTATCCTCGTTATTTCACGATGATGTGAAGAATTTGTTCCATCAGCGAAAGCTGAACGTGACGCCGAGTTTCATTGTCTCTGGTCGTTCAGGCATTCGCTTTACTTTTGATTACTTGATAGCCAAACCCGAAACAGAAATTGTTCTTCAGACTTTCAATCATTTGGATCGCCCCAATTTAGCAACTTTCCTTTTTGGCGTGGACGAAGTAAAGACTGTTCGCGAACAGATATCAGAGAAGGTCTTTCAACCTGTAGCACTGGTAAATGATGAAGACAACAAGGTCCGTGAAGAATTCTTGGAAGCATTACGTTACCGCAAAATCGATTATATGCTGTGGAGAGAACGTAATCATACTGATTTCCTCAATAAAATCGCGTAATATATATGTTACGCAGTAGTTTTACTCATCATTTAACAGCAAATGCAATAAGTAAGAAAGTTGCTTCCTTTTTTTTTATTGCGATTATAAAGAAAGAATTGAAATCGGTTCGCGCAAATTTCGATATATAATAATCTAAGATTCAAATATTTCAAAAAACAAATTTGGTCCGTTTAGTGGACACTAATGAAGTTACATATTTACGGTCCTTGATTAACTCTGAAGAAGGCGAAATGGAGAAGAATGAATGAAATGCGCTTGATAGCGCATCTGCTGTATGAGTTAGCTCTGTCTGTCATGAGCCAGTTCATACCAACCAGTCCTACAGCATTCAGTACCCTATCGTGTCTACATTCATCTCGAAAATAGCTATCGCAGAAAAATGAGTTTTAAAAATATTAGCTTAACCCTATATATAAATAATATAAAGATAATTAAACATTGAAAAGGAGTGGAGTCTAAGCCTCTTGAATAACATTATTAGGTACTTTAATAATCTAAAAATATATCATTATGAGAACTTTAATTTTGTTTTTATCTGACATCCATTTTAGGATTAATGGTGCAGCTGAGAATCAAGGAAAGGTAATTAATGCTTTTCTAGAAGATGTCCCGAAATATTTGTCAAAAATCGATTATAATGAACTGTATGTTATAATCACAGGAGATCTTGTACAAGCAGCAGATAACTATAATAATTACGAAGGCTTTTATGAAACTATTATTAAGTCTCTTCAGTCTTCTCTTAGGCTAGATTATAGCCATTTTATTGTTATACCTGGAAATCATGATGTACAGCAATCCTTAGTGAAAGAATGTAAGAATATTTATTTCCCCGTTGTGGAGTCTATACAAAAGGAATCTATTTTTAATGACACGATAAGTAATGAATCCACAAAGGGAATATTCATAAAACATTTTTCAAATTTCAAGAAATTTGTCGTGGAACTAATGGGATATAAAGATTTTGATGAAGTTTCAAACATTTATAATTTGAATAATGGTTGGACTATATTTGCAGCTAATTCTTCCTTAGGTTCCTTTGCTCATGTAGATGAAAAAAATGATAAAGGAGTATTAGGCGTAGATACTCGGAAAATGAATGAATGGATTAGCAATAATAAAAACAAAAAGAAAATCCTATTATTGCATCATCCTTTAGATTGGCTTCGTGAATGGGCTTGCTCTGAGGTCAAGGAATTAATAAGTAGTAATATCGATTTAGTTTTGAGTGGACACACTCACGAGCAAGATTTGATAAACCATGTTAATAAAGAGCAATCTTTTATTCATGCATTTGCACCACAACTTTTTACAGATAAAGAAGAAACTTTAGGTTATAGTATTATAACAATAGAGGAAGATTATGTAGAGAAGATCATTTATCGACAGTGGGTCAAACATCAAAATAAATTCTCAATAGGTATAAATTTTGTGGCTGATGAAGAAGATGGAGAGTACGGAACTATCTCATTTAGACCCAAAGAAAGCAATAGACATGATATTAATACGGATAAAGTGAAAATAATTTATGAAAATAGATTATTTCAAGCGATGAATTCGTATAAGGGGTTTTCTGCCAATTGGATTGACCGCTATGTGTCTGATCAAAGAGTGGATCGAACTTATAGATTTGACAAGTTAAAACTTATAAGTGAAAGTGAATTAATTAATAATAACGAATCATTTCAAATAATAGCACCTCATGAATTTGGCTTTACTTGTTATGCATTTCATTTCCTTCTTTCATTATGGACTTCGTACAAAAAATTTGGCGTTTATATTGATTGTCAAAATTTATTACAAAAGAAATTTCAGGTTGCTTTTGAAACGCAATTAGCTGAATTTGGGAAAAAAACTGTTGATGTAGATTGGATAGTGTTAGACAATTGGGATTATCCAAGAAAATCACAAGCAGATATACTTAGATTCTTGAACACTCAGTACCCACAAGCAAAACTACTTTTACTATGTCCTCGTACTGAAGCATTCTTTAATGAAAATGAGGATATAAAGGTTTTGTTGCCAAAAATAAATGTTTACTTTTTAGTGCCTATGCAGCATGCTCAAATGAGAGAAATGATAGCATCCTTTAGCGACAAGACATCTCTAAATGATAATACAGATATCTTACTCCAACGGATGGATGATAATATTCAAAATTTCAATCTGCATCGCACACCATTTAGTTGTATTACTCTTCTAGTAGTATATAGTCATTTTACAGATCCGATTGTTAACAGAACAGAAGTGATAGAGAGAGCACTTCACGTTTTATTTGACAAAAGTGAATTGCCCACTTACCAACAAGAAAAACCAGACATGAAAGATTGTGAGTATGTACTAGGTTACTTCTGTGCTAATCTCATTATCCCAGTGAAAGATTCTTCTGGAAAGTATCCATCAGTGGGTGACGGAGATCGAAATTATATGTTCACAAAGGATACATTTATTACTACTCTCAAAAAATTTTGCAAAGATGAAGGGATTACATTAGTTATTGAAGATCTTTTTTCAATTTTGGAGGAAAACGGGATTATTATTAGGAGTAATATTACTAGTTATTATAGTTTCAGGCTCAGTGTTTGGGTTTATTATTTTGCTTCGACAAGATTATCCAAAGATAAAGATTTCTATGATTATATAATGAATAATCAAAATTATATGCATTATTCAGATATTTTGGAATTTTATACTGGTAAAGATCGTAGTAAAGTTGATGCAGTTGAAATTGCTAATGCAGATTTATCTTCGGTTATTGATAGTGTGAAGACTAAGATAGGGCTAAAAGATGAAGAGGATTTATTTGGCATGCTAAGATGGAAAAGAACTACTGATTCAGATAAAAAAATAATTGAAGTACTTAATTCGACACTAGAAAACTCAAATTTGCCTTCTGAAATAAAAGATTCAATTGCAGACCATACATATAATCCAGCAGTGGCCTTTAATCAATCATTGTACAAAGTTTGGATTAATTATTCTGTAGGCCATTTATTTAATTTAATTAATGTGGCTTCAAAGGTATTCAGAAATAGTTATTATGTTGATAAAAATAAAAAGACTGAGCTATTACAAACGATAATTACAGCATGGAAACTATTTTCTCAAATTTTCTTCTTGTCAGCCCCTGCATTAGCTCGATACGGGAAGATAAATTTAGAAGGTATTTCTTTTATACTCGATGACTCTTTTAATAATGTTCAAGAAGATAAAAAAGTGATAGCTATTTTGGTGGAAATACCAGATAATCTACTATCGTATTTTAAGGATAACTTATATACCGTACGAATGTCTGGGATTATTCTTGATAATTTCAAATCTGAAACAGATAAAGTTAAAAAGCATTTGTTGGCATTCTTACTAATTAAAGAAAGGCCACAAGGATGGTTCGAAGCAGTTAAAGATTATATAGGAACTATCACTAATGGGTCTTATTTTATGGGAACATTATTTGAAACCATGTTGACTGATTGTCAGTTAGATAGTGATGAAACCAATGCACCTCAACTCAAATTACTATGCAGAATAATTATATATAAAGAAAATTATAATAAGATGCCGGGTTCTATTTCCGAATTAAATAAAAAAATTAAACCATCATCATTTAGAATTGAAAGTGATGAAGATAAGGGAAAAGCTGATGATCAAAATCCTGTTGATTTGTAATTCAAAAAATTCTTTGATGTTCAATGAAATATCCTTTAAGTTTATTTGATTTATGTTAAGTAATATTACGGAACCATGAATTTACATAAAATGAATCCTTCTCCAAAGCCTTTGGAGATTTTCAGAGAAACTTGTACAAGTTTGGAGATATTTTCGGAGATTCGTTGGAGAGGGGAGGAGACGGAATATTGGTTTATGGTGAATGGTTCATGATTAAGGGTTTGTTTCGGTTCATTTAGACTAGAATTAATAAAATATAAACATATGACTTTTGAAGATATAAAACAACTTGTTTCCCAAGGTGAACATCGTTGCTTGGAGCTGAAGAAGACGACAGGAGAGCTTCAGGATGGGATGCATTCGGCCTGTGCTTTCTTGAATACTGATGGTGGCTGGTTGATTTTCGGTGTTGCTCCAACATCATTGAAAATTCTTGGCCAACATGTGACGGATAATACACAGCAGGAATTGGCAAGGGCTTTTTCTGGACTTAATCCTGTGGTGAATGTGAAAGTGGAGTATGTGGATGTGCCTGGGAGACCGGGCGACCAAGTGATTGCCATACAGTTTGGTGCTTGGAAGTGGGGGCAGGTACCTTATACATACCATGGTTGTCCTTACTATAAGGTTGAGAGCACAACTAAGGTGATGCCTCAGGAGATGTATGAGGAACGTTTGCGTGCAGCTAAGCCTGAGGTTTTTGCTTGGGAGAGACAAGTGGCTGACGGCGTAACGTTGGCAGACTTGGACGAGCGAAGAATTCGTGGAGCTGTGCGTTTGGGTGTTGAACGTGGTCGAATGCCTGCAACTGCAGAGACTGAGTCTGTTTCTGAATTGTTAGAGAAATGGAGCTTGATGAAAGACGGAAAGGTGTTAAATGGTGCTGTTGCATTGTTTGGTAAAAAGCTCAATGGCTATACTCAAATGGGATTGCGGTTGGCTCGATTCCGCGGTACGGATAAGAATGAGTTTGTAGACAGCGGAAGGGCGGACGGTAACTTTTTCGACTTGTTGGATGCTGGCATGGACTTTTTGTTCAAACATCTCTCGCAAAGTGGCAAGATTGTAGGCTTCCGTAAAGAGGAACAATTAGAGATACCTGCCGAGGCTTTGAGAGAAGCATTGACGAATGCATTGTGTCACAGACAGCTGGAAAAATTTAATCTTACTCCAAGTATAGCTGTATATGATGATCGAGTGGAGATAGAAAATCCAGGCCGTTTTCCTCTGGCGCTTACGCCTGAGAATATTAAGAGCGCACATGCTTCATACCCATATAATCCCCTGTTGGCAGATGTACTTTTCAAATCTTCTTTTTTGGAAAGTTGGGGCTCCGGCGTTAGAAGAATGGTGGACGCCTGCCATGCCCAAGGTGTGGCAGAGCCGGAGTATGAAGAGAAAGGCGGCTTTGTGACGATTGTGTTTAAGAGACCATTAGTGTCTGGTGAAATCCACAATGATTCAAACGCCTTGTCAAATGGCAAGGAGCTGGCAAGGAGCTGGCAAGGAGCTGGCAAGGAGTTGGCAAGGAGTTGGGCTTGGACTATAAAGTTCTTGAAATTATTGGTGAGTATTGTCGCGAAGAGAGGTCTTTAGCGGAAATTGCACAGCATTTGGGGCTTGCTGATCGTTATAAGATGAAAAAGAAGTATATCGACCCACTATTAGGCAAGTATTTGAAGATGACTTGTCCAGATACTGTCAATAGTCCTCAGCAGAAGTATTATCTGACGGAGATTGGCAAGGCTTTGTCGGACAAAGAATTCAATAAGTCATGAATATGAGATCCGGATGGTTTATCTTACGAAGTCTTTTTTCTGCCTCCAAGAGATTGGGGGCATTTTTATCTTTGGAGATGGCTGCACATTCGTGAATGTGCGCTGGGTAAGCATTCGGTAAACCCCGTATCGACATTCAAAGGCTACAGAGACTATGAAGTATTCTCCGAAAAAGTTGGAGTTTTTCGGAGAAACTTGTACAAGTTTGGAGATATTTTCGGAGTTTGTCGGAGAGAGGAGGAGATAGTATGGAAGTTAGTTAGATTGGTCAAACAAAATGATGACAAAGGAGCCATTCATGCGTTATTTGACTAACATATATTATAAAGACTATTGTTCAAAACCATAAAAAAAGTGATTTTTTTGTCTTAATTTTGATTTTTTTTACAAATAATTTGGATTTTATCTGGTTTTTTCTCATTTTTGCAAAGTAAATTATGATGAAATGAAAACAAAAGCATTGGATAATTTGGCATCATCGCAGCTTTTGATAAATAACCGCCATTATACTGCTAGTGTACATTGTTCGTATTATGCTGTTTTCCAGTATATGAAGTATATGTTAGCACATACGAATAATAGACCTGTCTCTTATTCCGATCAAATTCAAGAGGGAGCTGATTCTCATGAGAATATCTTAAGATTGATTCGTGATCGAATAAATGATCCTAGAAAGGCTAGAGCTTTTGGTCAAGAAGTCAGAGACTTAAAAAAATACAGAGTTTCGGCCGATTATGAATTGACAGAATTTACTGACTTGGATGGATTAGTTTGTAAAGAAAAAGCTGATGGGTTGATTGCTAAATTAAAAACATATTTTGGAAATTTATGATAGACGAATTGGTAAAGAAGGAAATTATTGAATGGTCGAAAGAAATGTTGACCAAGTATGAGTGGCTTCGTGTTAAATTCGAATTTAACGCGAAGAGGGGAGTTTATTTGGTTTCATTCTCTCCAAAAAGCCAAATTTTATTGTCCGATGAATTCAATTTAGAGGCAATGAGATTTGAGGATGAATTAAATGATCGTTATGGCGATGACGCTCCATTATTTACTGACGAAGAAGAATTGTTTGTACTATCTGATAACGCGGTTGTAATTGAAAAGCCATATGTTTATACTTCAGCAATACAATCATCTTATAGTTTTGAATCGGCAGATTATATTTGGTCGGATTTTACAGAATTTAAAACATCTAAAGTGAATAGTAACTGTCATCCCAATCCTGAGGATAGTAATTTTGCATTTGCAGCTTGATTTATGAAACAAATTCCATTTAGAATAGTCGATATAAAGGTTGAAAAATTTGAATTAACCAATACTTCATTTTTTCACGAAGAAAAGGTAGAGGTTAGAACGGGCTTTGAGTTCGGAGTCAATGTTGACAAACATGTCGTTCAATGTAGAGCTACCTATATTTATCTTCAAAGAAGTAAGGAATTGCTGAATCTTGTTTTAACAAGCTTCTTTGATGTAAAACCAGAAGAGTTTGTTGGACTCATTAATGAAAATTCTTTTATTATTGAACCTTTTTTTTCACAGTATCTGGCAACAATTAATGTCGGTGCAGCACGAGGAGAGATACATGCCCGTTGTGAAATTCAAGAGTCTCCATTGGCAAATGTTATATTGCCCCCCATCAATTTAACGCAAGTATTAAATAGTAATATTGAAATCATACTTCAAAATCGACAAGTTGCTAATGCCGATTAGTGTGTAATTATCCGGTAACGATTCCACAAAAAGATAAATAAAGAGGCGAAATTAGCGTCAGTCAGCAATGACAACCAATCATTAACGGATAATTAACGGTCCATTATACGGGCATTAACGTTAAAGAAAAAACATCCCAGCTTTATTTCCTCAAAAGATTTCCTCAAAGATTTCTTGCGTTAGCAATAAATACAATATGTATGTGAGAACTTTTGGTTATGCTGGTGCAGCCTTTTTTCTGTCTCCAAGAGATTGGGGGCATTTTTATCTTTATAGACTGGTTGTAAATAGGCATAGAGCCATGCATTCGTGGAAGAGAGGATTACTGGGTGCGTGGCTCTGTTCGTTTTCTCCATATGTCCCCCAATGTACGTTGGGGGACATCATCCTGTAGAAGCATATCCTTCAGCGGATGTTAGAGGATATGCTTCCATGGTCGCATATCCTTCGACGAATGTTAGGGGATATGCACTTATCTTCACATATCCTTTAGCGAATGATAGAGGACATTACACCACCACAGAATGTCCTTTTTCGAACGTTGGGGGACATCCTCCTGTCGTCGCATATCCTCTAGCGAACCTTAGGAGCTATGCTTCTATCTTCGCATGTCCTCCAGCAAACGTTAGAGGACATCCTACCTTTGGCGCATATCCTTCAACGAACATTAGAGGACATGCTTCCACATCAGCATATCCTATAGCAAACGTTAGGGGACATGCCCCCATCTTCCCATATCCTCCAGCGAACGTTAGCGGACATACGACGATCGCGGCATATCCTCCACGGTACCTTGGGGGACATGCCGCGATCTGAAATAGGGTTTCAGTTTTTATTATCACGAATTATCGAATTGAAGTTAAGAAGATGAAAAATGGAGGGAATTGAATGGAGCCGCCCGATGGCGTCTCTGCTGTCTGGCTTACATTCACCATCTGTAAGCGAGCTTCCATCTGCTGACTGTCAGCCACCCAGCACCCCTATGGGGCATTCATTCAATCCCCTCGAAAATCGTTTCACAGCAAAATACTAAAAAATATTTGTTGCTCCATTCTGTTCATTCAGTATTATTGCTAACGCAAGAAATCTTTGTGGAAATCTTTTGAGGAAATAAAGTGTGGTCAAGCTTTTGTAGGGACAAACCTCCATTTCCACACCAGATTTCCCCCTTGATTTCTATCCGAAGGATATAAACCTACAAGCAGAATTTCATTCTATAATTCTCAAATTCTTGATAAAAAATTACTGTTGTTCGTCAATCTGGGATAGATGCTCCTTCGCGATGTCAAGTGCGGTCTTCCGCGTATGATAGTCCTTGTTGACCACGTAATTGCCGTTGCGGAGTAGCTTGCCCGTCCGGTACGCTTGCGGAGTGGTTCCCCACCGTCGGCGGAATGCTAGGATAAGGTTCTTCTGACGCTTGAAGCCGCAGCGATGTGCCACCTCAGTCACAGACAGGCTCTTGTCGTCGAGCAGATCCTTTGCTTGCATCATTCGCCATTCGATGATCATCGTGCTCAGGTTCATGCCCGTGAGCATCTTGAAGGCATCGTTCAGCTGCCGATGTTCCACGTCGAGGAGCAGGGCGATATCGCTTGACCGCTGTGTCCTGGTCTTGCGTACGGCATCCACCACCGCATCAACAATAACTTCTCCAGTTGGTTCTCGTGCGTGGAACATTTCCTCCACGCTCTCTACGATATGTTTCATTTGTTTTAAGGGATTTTTATTAAAAGACGAAAAATGAGTCATTAGGATAAGATGCGCCCGATGGCGCATCTGCTGCTTGTCTTAGAACTGTCAGCCATGAGCAAGCTCCTGTCTGCCCGCTCTAAGCCACCCAGCACCCCTCTGGGGTCATATCCTAATGTCTAAAAATCGCTATCGCAGAAAAATACTGAAAAATTTTTGCCTGCCCCTTTTTATGGGTAAAATTCTGTTCGTTCATTTTTATTGCCTTCGGCAAGAAATCATTGAGGAAATCTTAAGAGGAAATGGTTGGGTCAAGGATATGTAGGGACAAGTAAATTATTTCCACACTAGATTTCCCCCTTGATTTCTATCCGAAGGATATAAACTTTCAAGCAGAATTTTATCCATAAAATATTGGGATAGACGTATTTTTTAGATTTTGCTGCCGAAGGCGATTTTCGATTCATGAAGATGTTGCCCCAACGGGGTGATGAAGAGTTTGGGAGGGACAGATGAAAGCTCGCTTTCAGATGGCTCTGCCAAGCTTTTCATCAGTGCTGCTATCGAGCAGCACCATCTTCATGAATCCATTTTTCATCTTCTTTGAAAGATTATTTCGCCTTCTCAGTGAAAGATATAAGCGTACTCCTTGGACGCCGGAGGATCGAGACAGGGACACGCCTTGCAGGGATTGAGTTCACAGTGACCGACGATGCGGGCATCGGGATAGACATCATGCAGCAGCTTTAGAACCTCGTCCAGGACGACCATCTGCTCAGCCGTGCGATTGTCCTCGTACTTGTATTCGGGACTGCACGAGTGACCGCCCTCATAGCATATGCCAACACTGTCCGAGTTGTGGCCCTTGACGTGACAACCTCGTTCGGCAATGGGTCGACAATAGAACAGACTGCCATCCCGCCGCACATAGAGGTGATAACCCGGACAGGTGCCGAACCCTCGTGCACGATGACTGCGCATCAGCTTCTCGATGGTGAAGTCCTGGTCGGGCCTCGTGTCGCTGCAATGCAGCACTAGCAGGCTAATTCTCCTCGTTGAACGAAGACAGTCCGAGCGCAGCAAGGACAACACCTGCGATCTTGGCAGCACTCTTGAACAGCTCGATCCAAAAGTTACGACGGCAGGTGCGTCGACAGTCGGCACGCACTCGCTCCTCAAGGTCGCTTGTGGGTTCTGAAGGGTTCTGAACTGTTCTGAAAGGTTGCTCCCGTTGGTCGCGTCCTGGGGAAGCAAGGGGTTGCTCTCGTTGGTCGCTTCCTCCTTCTTGTTCGGACTGACAACCTTTCGAACTTTCGAACCCTTCGAACCCTTCGAACCTTTCGAACCCTCCACCCTCGTGGGTGGAGCCAGCATCCAGAGTATCCTGAGGATTGCTATTACAATCTGTTTCAACTTCATGTTTCATGTGACTCCAATTAAAGTTTTTTCTAAGAAGGTGAAAAATGGAGGTGATTGAATGGAGTCGCTTGATAGCGCCTCTGCTGCATAACTTATAGCCATCATCCGTGAGCAAGCTCCCTGATGCTGCCTCTAAGCTATTCAGCACCCCATAAGGGGCATTCATTCAATCCCCTCGAAAATCGCCTCCGGCAGAAAAATACTAAAATATATTTGCCTACCCCTTTTTATGGGATAAATTTCTGTTCGTCCGAGTTTAGGCTTTTTTTTGACATGGTGACAATATTTTGATATTTTGTACGTTTATTATACAAACCAAAAATCATTCTTATGGAATACATACCAACACACGTTCTAGAGCCTCTGCGGAAGCAGCTGATTGACTATTGTTACCCCTATATCGCTTGTATGATAGCAGTACACAAGGACCTGGGACGTGGGATGCCGGAATATCTTTACCAGGAAGCACTCAAGATCTGTTTTGACGAACATGGATACAAGTCTCATAGGGAGTACGAGCATCATCCAATATTCCATGGTAGGACAATGTCTTCCTATCTCAAGATGGATCTGATGGTAGAAGCAGATAAAGGAAATATCGTTGTGGAATGCAAGGCCATCAAGAATATTACAGACGTTGAGCAATACCAGCTCTTCGGCTACCTTCGTGGCACAGGATTCCCTATCGGCATCCTCGTGAACTTCGGCACCTGGCCTAAAGCTCAAATCCAGCGATACTACTACAATAAAGATACAGGAGAGATACAGCCATTCTGATTTTCTATTAGGTGAAAAAAGATGTTTCTACCATCTTGTTGCTCCCGTTGGTCGCGTCTGAGGGAAGCGAGCAGAATTTTATATATAAAAAATTGGGATAGACGTATTTTTTAATATTTTCCTGCCGAAGGCGATTTTCGATTTAACGAAGATGTAGCCCCTTTAGGGGTGATGAGTAGATTGGAAAAGACTGCGGAAAGCTCGCTTTCAGAAGGCTTTGCCAAGCTAGTCATCAGTGCTGCCATCGGGCAGTACCATCTTCGTTAAATCCATTTTTCGCCTTTTAAGGAAAGAATCAGAAGCTTACTTCGTCACCGTTCACGACACCGCCCTCAGAGGGCTGGTTGGGGTCAGAGGTGTTACCTCCTTCGGAGGGGTTGCTCCCGTTGGTCGCGTCCGAGGGAAGCGAAGGGTTCGAGGGGTTCGAAGGGTTGCTCCCGTTGGTCGCGTCCGAGGGAAGCGAGGGGTTGCTCGACCCACCATTGTCCTGAGAGTCCCCAGAGTCCGTAGAGCCGCTACCTCCTTCGGAGGGGTTCGAGGGGTTTGAAGGGTTGCTCCCTTTGGTCTCGTCCGAGGGAAACGAGGGGTTCGAAGGGTTGCCCGACCCGCTGTCATCTGTGGAATCTGAGGAATCTGTGTGACCCTCGCCACCTTCGCCCTCTTCATCAGTAGAGCCATTGTTGATGCGCTGGTTGTAGCGCTTCTTGGCATCGGCGAGAAGCACATTGAGCACGCCGATGAACGTCTGACAAGCGGTGGCCTTCTCGGCATTCGCCGTTTCGGTCGAGTTGGCGAGGTACTGGGTGATGAAGCACACCTGCTGGTAGAGCGCGTACATCTCCTGACGGAGC
>Ga0247610_10004845_pt1 | contig 14293 bp, 11 predicted proteins | sample 174DNAGHGhighgp2_FD_193483 | JGI IMG/M metagenome (GOLD analysis project Ga0247610, IMG submission 193483) | Sheep rumen microbial communities from Palmerston North, Manawatu-Wanganui, New Zealand - 1742 DNA GHGhigh gp2 | ecosystem: Host-associated > Mammals > Digestive system > Stomach > Rumen... | reverse complement strand
TTAAATCAAAGACAACAATTAAATTTAAATCAAAATCAAAGACAAATTAATAATCAACAACAATTAAATTTAAATCAAAATCAAAGACAACAATTAAATTTAAATCAAAGACAACAATTAAATTTAAATCAAAATCAAAGACAAATTAATAATCAACAACAATTAAATTTAAATCAAAATCAAAGACAACAATTAAATTTAAATCAAAATCAAAGACAAATTAATAATCAACAACAAAATATTAATTATTCACAAAGACAAATTAATAATCAACAACAAAATACACCATCATTTCTACAAATAAATTATTCAAATATTACATTTTAATTATAATTTTATTTTTATTTAAATGACTGAAGAATTAGAACAAATTAATAAAATTTATGATGAAAATATAAATACTTCATATTTTAGTTCATTATTAACTCCAAGAACTCAAAAAGAACAAACATATGAAAATATTATTAAACAGTATTTAGAATATTTATCAAAACATAACGATGTTGAATCATCAGTAAAATTAGAAATTTATAAAAAGATAAAATATTTATATGAATATATCGATAAAACAAAATCACAAGTAATTGAATATAAATTAAAATGTTATGAATTACTTTCAAATGATGAATTTAATAAATCAATGGATTTAGAAGTAAAAAATGAATTAAATATTCATAAACTATTAGATGCTGCTGAAAATGATACAATAAAAATTAGAATATATAAATATTTAATTAACAATTCAATTTTAGATGAACAAACAAAACATAAATATATTATTTTATTTATTGATTACTACAATTCAATTTTAAATACAACTTATGATACTCAAGAATTGAAAAATGAATTAATTCCACATATTAAGAATTTATTTATTTCAAATCTTAAAACAACTAATGCTAAAAAATATGCTAAATTATTAATTACTTTAGATAAAAAAGAATATTTTGAATATTGTTGTAAAACAGATCCATTAATTTCAAACATCGATTATTATAAAACTTTATAATTTTAATCCATCATTCTAATTATATTTTTTTATTATTTTATTAAAATGGCTGAATATATTCAAATTACAGATAATATAATTAAACTTGTAAAATATACAACAATCGATTCATATGAAGATGGATTATCAAAATTAAATATAATTCATCATTTTATAATTGAACAAATAAATCAACAAAATCATATTAATAAATATATGATTAATAAAACTGATATATTATCTGAAATTAATAATGATTTAAATATAAAAATAAAAATAGAAGAATTTGAAGATATTAAAGATGAACCAATTATAAATTATGAATCATTAGTTAATGCTCGTAATTTCTATTTATCTGAAGAATTTATGTCAATAAGATATTTTGAACACTTACAAGAATATATAATAAGATTATTCAAACAAACTGAAATATATTATTATAATGAATATGAAATTGATGATTTACCAGGAATAATAAAAGATATTGAAAATAAAATTAATTATATGGATGAATTTATTAATAATAATGAAAATGAAGGAAATGAAAATGAAGGAAATGAAAATGAAAAATTAAAAGAACGAACAGTATATAATACCTTAAATTATTTGTATGAATTATATACTTCAATTTCATGTCCTTAATAATTTAAATTCTTATATTTTTACAATTTTATTTTCATTTATATTTCAATTATTTATTTATGATTTAATTTATATTTTTATGTATATTCAATTCGTTTATTTTTACATTTCATTCACAAATATTTTAATTCATTCATTTATAATTCAATTTATCTAACATTCATTTTTATTACATTTCACAAATATTTTTATTCATTTATTTTATTACATTTCACAAATATTTTCATGTATATTCAATTTATTTTAATATTTTATTCAATTTAACATTCACAAATATTTTAATTTAACATTCATTTCACAAATATTTTTATCAATCACAATTTACATTTATTTAAACATATTTTTTATATAAATTTAAATGTCTTCTCTTAAACCTATTTATATATTAAAATCACAATCATTCTTCAATAATGGTGCTAATTATGTTGATTTAGCATTTATTGATAATTCAACTAATAATGATGGGATATCAAATAAAATAAATATACTAAGAATTCAAAATGTAAAACCAGAATTTTATGTTCTTAAATTTCCAAAACTGAAAGATTATGAATTTGATAAATTAATATATGATTATCTACAATCAAAAAATTTAACTGATGTAGAAGTTCATATAGTTTATCTTCAAGATTCACAATTTTTCACTCCATATAAAATTCCATATGCTAAAATTATAGCTAAAAATCATTTTGATGCTGGTAAAGCTTTAGAAGCAATAAAAACATTAGCAGTTTCATATTATTCAATGTTGGACCCATCAACATTTACACCACAAGAAAAATTAATATTCAAAAATTCTGAAACACCATTTAGAAATGTAGCATGTTCAAGAATAAAAACACTTCCTACATTCATATCAACAAAATATGATATTCCGCAAATAGGAGCAACAATTTTAAATATGAAATATATTACTGATTGTGGAAATAAAACTGATACTGATGGAATATTACAAACAAATTGTAAAACAACATATCATATATATCTAATTGATTTTGAAGATATTGAAAAATCATTTCTTACTTATGCTTCAACATTAAAATATTCTCCAATATGGGATGAATTAGGAATACAAGATACAAAAGAAGGATTGAAAAAAATTGAAACAATATATAAAGATGGTATTATAATTGCTGATAAATTTGCAAACAATTTAAAAATAATGGCATACGATATTGAAACTTTTAAACCATTAACAGATACTGTATGGGATAGAACAAAACCAACACATGAAATTATAACAATAGGTTTTTCAATATTCAATTTAAATGACCCTAAACCAATTCGTAGAGCAGCAATTGTACCTCGTGATTTTAATTTAGATGAAGAAGTTGAAATTAATCATAAAAAATATAAATTGAAAGATAAAGTTTTAAAAATTGATGATTCATGTGATTTGTTTAAAGTTTATCATATTGATGATTATGAATTTTCATCTCAATCACAATCTCAATCACAATCTCAATCTCAATCTTCATCCCCTTCGCAATTAATTGATTATTCTGTATATTATATTACAAAAAATGAAATAACAATGCTTACAACCTTTTTATTAATGATTAGAAAAATACAACCATTTTGTGTTATTGGTTTCAACAACTGGGGATTTGATGATTTGTGGATTCAACAAAAATTAAAACAATATAAACTTGATGAATGCTTTTTATCAGCTTTATCACTTTATGATTATTCAACTTTTAATTCTAAACATTGTGGAGATAATCCAATATTTACACCACTACAATTAAAAATTGATGGTGAAGTACAGAAAAATAAAGATTCACAACGTATGAGTTGGAAAGATGGAATAACTTCATTTTATGATGCTATGTATTGTCAATATAAAGAAGATACAAAAAGATTTAATGAAGGTCAATCAAAGAAATTAGAAAATATGCTTAAAGTATATGCTATTAAATCACCTTATGAACAAGATAATGCTAATGATGTTGAATCACTTGCTAAATCTGGATTGTTATATGGTGAAATGTTTGCTTATTGGCAACAACATATACAAACTTTTAAAATTGCTCATTATTGTCTTCAAGATGCTTGGATTACTGGAGTATTTGCTATTCGTAAAAATATGATTAGTGATAAAATAGAAATGGGTAATATTACACATACATCATTCCAAGATTCAATTATTCGTGCTGATAATGTTAGAGTTGGTAATACAATTATACATTATTCATATTTAGAAGGATTTGCTATTTATGATACTCCTGATACAAATTCAAGAGCATATAGATTACAAACAATATATTCATCAAAATCTTATGATAAACGTGTTGTAATTGGTGGAGCTGTCAAAAATAAAAGAAATGGACGTGAGCCTTTCATTGTAGCTGTCGATTTTTCTTCAATGTATCCATCACAAAAAGAAGGAAGTAATACTGATACATCATCAAGAGTTGATTCTGAAGTAATAGAACATCCAGAAGAATTCGGATTAAAATTAATAAAGAAATATTATTTAGAGGATATGTATACTAATAGATGGTTTTATGTGTTTCAAAGTCTAAATGATAAAAATAAATATTATGAAGTTGAAGAACATTTTGCTGAATTTAAAACAAATCCAAAAGCAATTGAAAAAATAAAAGAAAGATATTTAGTTCTTAAAAAATTAAAACAACAATTTAATATTCCTGATAAAGATTATAATTCAAGAATTGAATATTTATATGATAGATTGAAAGCTGAATTATATCCATTATATAAAGATGTAAAAACAATGGAATCGGTGATTAATCAAGTGTGTCCTAAAAATGTAATAAATAAACCAATACCTTTTGACAACGAAAATTCAACTGTTAAGGATTACAAAGTTAATTCTTCATTTACACTTGAAACAATATTTAATTATATTCTTGAATCACCAACTAAATTAAGATTACCACCAACAGTTAAAATTCCTGTTTATTGTGTTCAATCACCAAAAGATGAAAAAACAATATTACCAATTATTCATTATGCTTTGAAAGAAAAGATGTTATCAGATTTTAGAGCAAAGAGAAAAGCAGTTAAACAAGAAATGGAAAATCCAAGGGATGAAACACATGCTATTCAATTATCAGCCAAAGAAAAAGCTATTAAAGTCGTAATGAATTCAGAATATGGACAAACTGGAAATGATGCTTTCGGTTGGTTTGATTCAGATGTAGCAGCTGCCGTAACATATGCTTCTAGACATTGTATTGCTGAATGTACAACATGCCTTCATACTCATCATTTCTATGTAAGCGAAGATTATTTGACAAATGAATATTATAAAGGATTGGTTGAATATTGCACAAAACATGGACATCCTAACGATGTAAGAATTGAAAAATTAATTTATAATCCATTTGAATTATATTCTAAAGCATTTAATAAAAATGATGTTGTAATGTTGGGTAGTGATTTAGAAAGTGATGAATTAGAAAATGAAAATTCAGAAAATAAAATTAATTTAAATTCACAACCACAAGAACGTACAATTTATGACCTTATATTTGAAGGAACACAAAGAACAAGACAAGAAATACAAGATATTAAAAATAATATTGATTTAACAACACTTACATTTAAAACAGATAAATATTCAATTATAGATTTTATACTTCCACCACGTAGATTAACTACACATGATGTTTATTCAAAACTTAGAATTGATATTGAAAAACAATTAATTGATAAAGGAATTGATACATCAGATATGACAAAATATATAAATGAACCATTCATTGATATTTATAATTCATTAAAACTTCCTGAAGTATATTTATTAACAATGCCACCATCATCAGTTGTTTATCAAGATACAGATTCAAATTATTATACTAATGAAACATTTTCAGGATATATTGAAACACAAAATCCAGAAACAACATTAGAAATTATGGAAGTAATGATTATTCATAATAAATTCTTATCAAAAATTATACCTGATATAATTAAACGTCCTCCAATAGGTGTTGGTTTTGAAGGTGCTTTTACTGTTGCTAGATATCTTAATAAGAAAAAGAAATATTATGGAAAACAATGGGATGAAAATATGAGAGATTGGATTGAAATTAAAAGAACAAAAGAATATTTAAAAGATTCAGAATTACTTAATTATGAACTTGAACATATTGTTGAATTACCACCGCCAAAACCAAATCCAAAGAAACCAAGAGAAATGATAAAATATAAACAATCACCAAATGACCATGGAATGATTTTAAATAAATATTCATCAATATCAGAAATTAAACAATCTGAATTTTATGTTCGTTATGATTATAAACATTTGCCAAATGATTATGAAGATTATTTAATTGGATTATCTGGAGATAAAGGAAGAAATTATTTATGTAAATATTCAACAATTCCATTTAAAGATGGTTCATATATGAAATTTGAATTATCTGATGCTGTTAAACATAATCTTCTTGATTTTGTTCATTACTTTGGAATTAAATGTACTGGTGTTGATTTAGCACGTAGAGACCAATTTAAATTTGTAAATTTCAATCACTTATTAACATTTAAAGATGATTTAAGATATACACCAGATACAAATTTAGATACTCCAAATTTAGTTAATTTAAAACAAACAAAAGGAACAATTGAAAAATTCAAATTATGGGGACCAATACATCAATTAATTTTAAATTTTGCTGGAGTAGAAGTATATAGAGAAAAGAAAGAATTAACATCACCTTATGAACAAAATTGGTTAAATTGGCATGCTAAAGATTTTGATAATGTTGAAAATAAAGCATCTGTATTTTATCCATGGGAAGAATTAAGCAATGAAACAATCGAAATGATTAAAAAGCAATTTAGAGAAATCATTTATACATTCAAAGATTATCCATTAGAATTTTATGCTAAAATATCAAGATATGACCCTTCAAAAGCAAATGGAATGGTTGAAATAGTAGATAAATTATTAACAATGATTAATGATGCTTCATTGGATATTCATAATATAATTAATAAAATTATTAGTATATCTGAACAATATATTTCATTATCATCGCAACAAAGAGATGAAACAACAATAATATTTGTAAATCAATTTATTAATAGTGCTAAAATGTTATTTAATAATGTTTCATCAACATATGAAATTAAAATTAAAATTCCGGAAATATTAAATAATATGACTAAATCTCAAGGCATTAATTCAAAATATATTTATGGATTTATAAATGAAATTACAAAATTAATTGAAAATATTGATAAAGTAAATTTAAAATCACAATTAGAAGCAGTAGTACCACATATTGGAGACCGTGTTCCATTTGTAATTATTAATCCAAATAATAATAAATTAACAATCACAAGTTCAAAATGTAATGACCAATACGCGGATAGAAAAGATAAAGGATATTTATTAGACCAATTAAGAATTTTATTCACTGATGAAGAAATTTATGAATTATTAGATTATAAATATTATTTCAATCAATTATGTAAAAGTCTTTGTAATTATCTAGCAATTGAATATGACCCATCAATAGCAGATTATTTATCAGAAGAATTTGAAATTGAACATCCAGATATGACGCCTGATGAAATTAAAACTGAAATGGATAACAAAATTAAAAAAGCAATAGAAGCGATAATGAAACCAATTGTAAATAGATATTATCCTGAAACATCTGTAAGTGATGTTACTAAAAAATATGCTATTAAAAGAATTGATAATATATTACATCAAATAACAAATAAAGATTATGAGGATATTCCAAAATTATCAAAAATAATCAAGGATAATATTAATGTATTATATAATCAACAATTAGAAATTGAAGATTTAGAAACATTAATAAATAGTAATCCATTAGAAGCAAAAAATCAAATTGTAAAGGTAACAGACTTTTTAAATAATTTCTATACACAATCAATAATGTCATTATCAAAACATAAAATAGTTCCATTTAATCCAACATATTTAACAGAAGTAATACAATTAACAAATATTTATGAAAATATGTTAAGCATTTTATCAACATACATATCAAGTAAAAATACAACTAAAGGTAATAAAAAATTAAAAGTATTTATATGGTTAGAAGCAGTTAAAACATATAAATCACAAGAACCAAGATGTATTTATGGATATGAAGTAAAAATTGGCAATGCTACTAAAAATTTAAAGAATAAACAAATATATACATGGGAATTACCAGAATATATTTTAACAACAGGAGGTAAAATTCAATATTCTAAAAAATTAGGTGAATTAATTGAATCATATTTTAAATTATATAATAATGTTGATATCAGAATGTCAAAAGGTAGATTTAGTTTTAAAGAAAAGGAAAATGTATTATTTGAACAAGTTAAAACATTAATGAATTTATTAAGTGGAGATTAAAATTAAATATTGAAATGTAAATTAAAATATGAAATATAAATATTTTTGAATTAAATTGAAATTAGAATCAAATATAAATTAAAATCAAATCAAATATAAATTAAAATATAAATTAAAATCAAATTAAATTAAATTGAATATAAATATAAATGTAAATTGAAATATGAATTAAATATTTTTGGATTAAATTGAAATCAGAATCAAATTAAAATATAAATCAGAATCAAATTAAATTAAATTGAATATAAATATAAATGTAAATTGAAATATGAATTGAAATTAAATGTTAAAAATAAATTGAAATATGAATTAAATATTTTTGGATTAAATTGAAATCAGAATCAAATTAAAATATAAATCAGAATCAAATTATATTTTTATTTATTTTTATGACAAATGATTTTAATCCTGAAACAAATTATATTATAATTCCATTTAGTGATGAACGTACAAATGATATATATTATTATGTTCTATCAAATATTAAACAATTAAAATTATTTATTAAAGAAATATTAATAGATTATAATGAATTATTCATATATAAAGATAATATAAAACGATATAATTTATTTAATTATTTTATATGTATGGATAACAATTATAAACATAAAGAAGGATATATAATTGAAGATGAATTTAAAAATGAAAATACAATGAAATTTTATTATAATAATGATATCAATATATCTATTAACTATAATTATAGAATATTTAATGAAAATGATAAAATTATTCCTAAATATGTTAAATGTAATTTAATTGATTAATTTTTAAAATTTTAATTAAAATATTTATAAATTTAAATATAATCATAATTCTTTATTTTTAATATAAATGTTAATTTCAATAACACCAACATCAATATTAATATGTTTAATAATTATATTAATAATTTGTATAGTAATTAAAATTATTACTCCTAAAACAAATATTTCACAATTTAGTGGATTAGTTAATAGACAAATAATAAATTCAACCAATACACAACCATTATCAATTTCAGAAAATTTAGAAAATGAAAATCCAGAAAATCCAAATGATGATAAAGCAAATCAAACAATTATCAATTTAAATAAAATTAATAATGAAACAAATGAGAAAATAGAAACATTTTTATTCCTTGATAGTCCATTTAAATCATCATTAAATTATATTATAGTAACAATTGAAAATATAATTTTAAAATTATTTAAAACAAAATCAGGATATATAGTTACGAATAAAGAAGTAAATAAAATTTATGTTCCATATAAACAAAAATTACAGCCAGCACCATTTAATCCATATATGCCAGTTTCAAGAATTCCTAAATATGTTTATATGAATGTTATTCCTTATAGAAATAATAGTTTCTATCTTCGTAAAGGTGATTACTATTATTATCCTTATGGAGGTGGTTTATATTCTTGGTATCATTGGAATAATTATAAAAATAAAAAAGAAACATGCAATTTAATTCAAAGTTTATATGATAAAATTAAACATTTAGAAGAAAAAGCATTTTCAAAACCTCCTCCACCTCCATTACAATCTCGCCCACAATTTAGCAATCCAAATTCTAATTCAATACCATTAATTACAATTACAAATACAAATTCTGGAAATAATAAAACAGAATTACAAGAACAATTAAATAAATTACCTGAATTAGATACATTATCAACATCAGAAAATAATTCAAAATTAGGTTCAACAAATATAATTGAAAAACCAGAAGTTACAAATATGACAAAAATTAATGATGCTCCAAGTGAAGAACTTACAAAAGCTATTAAAACATATTCTGAACCTGAACAACCTCAACCAGAAATTCAACCACAACAACCTCAACCGCAATTACAACAACCAGAAATTCAACCACAATCTCAACAACCAGAATTAACTCAACAAGAACAACAATTACAACCACAACAAGAACAAGAACCAAATATAGATGAAATACAAAATATATTAAATTCACCTTCTGAAAATCCATCTCCTGAAAATTCCGAAATTCCTGAATTACCAAAAGAAACATTTTGGTCTAAATTTGGATTTTAAAATTTCAATTCATATTTCAAACATATTTTTTAATTAAAAATATTAATGAATTTGCCAAATATTATTATTGGAGGTCATATAAATGCCGGTAAATCAACAATAGCTAAATATTTAGTTGATAAATATAATTATAATAAATTTTCATTAGGTGATAAAGTTAAAAATTTTATAGTTGAATTATATAAAATTTTACATATATTACATCCAAAAATTAATGAAATAGATATCAATGAATTATATGATAGAAATACAAAAGAACAACATAGACAAAAGATGCAACTTATAGCAACAGATTTAATGAGAAATTATTTTAATGATAATATATGGATTGATAGTTTATTTTCAACAATTAAATATCCGTTTGTTATTGATGATATAAGATTTATAAATGAATATGAATATTTTAAAAAAATATCTAATGTAATATATATTAGAGTAATTAGAGATAATGAATTGAAATCAAATCATTCATCAGAACAAGAATTAAATGATATTAAACCTGATTATTTAATAAATAATAATGGAGATATTCAAAAATTATTTGAAAATATTGATAAAATAATGAATGATATTATTAAAAAATTAAATGTAACAATTTAAAATAATGAATGATATTATTAAAAAATCAAAAATAACAATTAAATGTAACAATCAAATATAACAATTTAAAATAATGAATGATATTATTAAAAAATCAAAAATAACAATTAAATGTAACAATCAAATATAACAATTTAAAATAATATCAATCTCAATATTTTATTTATTTTTGAAAATTAATAAATGAAACAATTACAAATATCAACATATAAATCAAATCAAAATTTACCTGATAAAATTAAAAATTTAAAAGAAATTGATGTTCCTAATAATGTAGATAAATTAAAAGAATATTGTTTTGCTGGATGTGAATCGTTATCAAAAATATCACTTTCAACAAATTTAGAAACAATTGAACGATTTTCATTTTATAATTGTATATCACTAACATCAATTATTTTACCAGAAGGATTAACAAAAATAGGAAAATCATGTTTTGAAAATTGTATAAATCTTAAAAATATTAATCTTCCAACTTCATTATTAATTATTGGTTCATCAGCATTTAAAAATTGTAATAATTTAACATCAATTAATATTCCTAAATATATTAGAAAAATAGGAAAATCAACATTTGAACATTGTATTAGATTATCTGCTATAAATTTACCAATGGGAATTAAATATTTAGGAAAATTAACATTTAAAGAATGCGGACAATTAACAACAGTTAGTATTCCTGATTCTGTCAGAAGTATTGAAGATAGATGTTTTGAATCATGTGCTAATTTAGTACATATTACAATTCCTAAAGATGTTTCAATAATTCCTGAAGCATGTTTTGAAAAATGTTATTCGTTATCAGTTGTTAAAATGTATGATAATATTAAATGTATTAAATTAAGAGCATTCAATGATTGTTTAAAATTAAATTATATTCAATTATCAAAGAATTTAAAAATGATAGAACAAAAAGCATTTAATAATGAAATTAAAATAATGTATAATAATGCTGAATATATATTAGATAAAAGATATTTCAATGAAGAACAAGAATTAATAACAGCATTGAATATTACACCTGAAACAAATAAAAGTGATATACAAAGATTAACAGCACAACTTTTAATATTTTATAATTTTATTGACTTTGAAAATTTTGCTATTGAATTCCCAGCATTGAAAAATATTAAAAATGATAAACCCAAAAGTTGGGATATATGGCCATTTAAATAAATTCTTAAATTATTTTTTTATTTGAAATATAAAAATGACTTTAATATCAATCAATATATATTTATTAAATGATGATTCAATTCATGTAATAAATAAAGATTTAAATAATTCTGAATATAAAACATTAATTAAACACCTTCAAGTATTAAATGATTTACCAGTTTATATTAATGATGAAGAATTTGATATTAATAAAAATATAGATGTTTTAATTACAAATAATAGTAAAATTGTTAAAATAAATGATTATGAAGTTGAAATATAATTTTAATTGATTTTATTTTTGATGTTTATATTTATTCATATTTATTTTTAATTTTACATTTTATTCATATTTAATTTTTAATTTAATTTTAATTCATATTTAATCTCAATTTTAATCTCAATTTATTTTTAATTTTACATTTTATTTAACTCATATTTAACTTTAATCTTAACTCATATTTAACTTTAATTTTAACTCATATTTAACTTTATTTTTAATTTTACATTTTATTCATATTTAATTTTTAATTTAATTTTATGCTACTGGTAAATAATATAAAGCATTATTTGCTATATATTCAATTAATTTCTTTTTAACAAATGCTATTAATCTAGGTAATATTTTATTTTTAACAATTAATTTAATGAAATAGAATAATATATTAAAAATGATAAATTTCAATATCATATATTTTAATAATTTAAAATTATTTTTTCAGACTTATTTTAAAATCATTATTGAAAAATTAATTTTATTTTTTAAAAAATGCTGACAATTAAATTAATATGTGATGTTGATTTTTGTGATGATTATAATTATATTATTGATTTTAATCAATATTATAATGGAATTGGAATTCCTATATTTATTTTAAATGAAAAAGATAAAGAATTTGATATTAGTAAATTTAAACAATCATATAAAAAGATATTAGATAATATTCCAAATTTAAAATATAAATATGATAATGTTAATTCTGAACAAAATAATTCTGAAAAATATGAATTGATTAAAATTAAATATTATAATAAATGTAATAAACGTATTTTATTGTCAATTATTCAAATAATCGAAGAACAAAATATTAAAGCATATTCTTATGATGAAGTATATGTTTTAGATTCATATTTACAAACAATTAAATTTTCACATTCTAAATTACAAAATTCATCAATATATACAAGAGGAAAATTAATAGAAAAATTTAAAAATTTGAATAAAACAAAAGAATTTAAAGTATTCTTTATTAAAAATGGTGTAAAACAAGAATCATTATTAACATTATCATTATTAAAAGATATTGATGAACCAGAAAATAAATTATATCTTAGATACGATAAAGATGAAGCTTATTGGACACTTAAAAGAACTAAACAAATAAAAGAAACAGAACCACCACAATTAACAATTATTAATAAAGAATTAAATAATATTAGATCAAAATTAGATTTAAGTGAATTAAGAAAAATAAACATTGATAATTTTACATCAAATACTAATTTGCAAACAAAAGGATTTAGTGATAATGTTAAATATATTTATGAATTATTCAAAAAAGTATTCAATTATTTAAATAGTAATAATGAAGAAATTAAGAAAATGGTTATTGATTTACAAACAGTTATCCTTGAATTAAAAGAATTATATTCTAATTTAGAAATTAAGCAAAATGAATTAGAAATTTCAGAATCAAATCATAAATCACAAATGGAATTATATGAAAAAAGTTTGCCAAAATCAGAACAAAAGAAATTAGAAGAAGAGAGAAGAAAAAAAGCTAAAGAAGAGAAAAAATTAGAAGAAGAAAAGAAAATGAAACTTGAAGAAACAAAAAAGGCTATTGATTCATTAAATATGATTGCTTCAATGTGTGGTGCTGATTTAAGTAATGACCCAGACATGAAAGATATATTAAATATGTATGGCTCTATTACAAAAGCTGAAAAACAAAATGAGGAAAAGAAAGAAGAAGAAAAAGAAGAAAAAGATGAAAAAAATTGAATTTTTTAATAAATTTAAATGAGATATATTGTTTTATATATTAAAAAGACTGAAAACGTTACGAGTACTGAATATGAAGCAATTATTGGAAATACTGAACAATACAGTCAATCAGTAATATATGATAATTCATTATATACACCTATATATTATTCTAAAGATGACGATTATAGCAAAATTAATTTATTTATTAATACACCAAATAAATTTAAACAAGTATATATAGCAGTTGAAAAACCAGAATATTTAAATAATAAATATGTAAAACATATAAAATCATTTGATGATGAATTTTTATTACAATTTTGTTTATTATTTGACTATGAAATTGATGAAGTTAATGATAATAGTATAATGTTATATTGATTTATTTTATTTGTTTATATTTATATTTATATTTTTAATTATTCATCAACAATTTATTCATTTCAATATTTTAATATTTTATTTTTATTTATTTCATTTCAATATTTTATATTTTAATATTTTATTTTTATTCATT
>Ga0247610_10004840_pt1 | contig 14302 bp, 13 predicted proteins | sample 174DNAGHGhighgp2_FD_193483 | JGI IMG/M metagenome (GOLD analysis project Ga0247610, IMG submission 193483) | Sheep rumen microbial communities from Palmerston North, Manawatu-Wanganui, New Zealand - 1742 DNA GHGhigh gp2 | ecosystem: Host-associated > Mammals > Digestive system > Stomach > Rumen... | reverse complement strand
TGGATGAATATTGCAGCAGCCATCATCGTTCCTGTGGGTATCTTCCTCTACTTAAGAATGTGGATGTTCCGTCTCAGACTCTATCGTGACCTGCGTACTATCAAACAGACAGATACGAACATCGTGAACCGCATTCAGCAGATGTTCCCGGAAACCAATCAATCATAAGAAACCAATCAATCATAACATATATATTATATAATAAGGTGTAAACACTATGGAAGAGTTCAAACTGAACAGCATCGACGAGGCTGTAAAAGATATCAAGGAAGGGAAATTCGTCATTGTCGTCGATGATGAGGACCGCGAGAACGAAGGCGACCTGATCTGTGCGGCTGAAAAGATTACACCCGAGATGGTGAACTTCATGCTGAAATATGCACGGGGCGTGCTCTGTGTCCCCATCACTATCTCCAGATGTGAGGAACTGGAACTGCCCCACCAGGTGATAGAAAACACCTCCATGCTCGGAACTCCCTTCACCGTGACCGTTGACAAACTGGAAGGATGCACTACTGGTGTGTCTGCTCATGACAGAGCCGCCACCATCCGGGCACTTGCTGACCCCACTTCGACGCCACAGACCTTCGGACGCCCTGGACACGTGAACCCGCTCTATGCCCAGGAGAACGGTGTACTGAAAAGAAGCGGACACACCGAAGCTGCCATCGACCTGTGCAAATTAGCAGGACTACAACCGGCTGGAACCCTGATGGAAATCATGAACGAAGACGGCACCATGGCCCGCATGCCCCAGCTAATAGAATTCGCCAAGGAGCATAACATGAAGATCATTACCATCAAAGATATGATCGCCTACCGCCTGAGAAAAGACTCCTTGGTAGTGATGGGCGAAGAGGTGGATATGCCTACCATATATGGCCATTTCCGTATGATCCCTTTCCGACAGGTGAGCAACGGTCTGGAGCACTTCGCCCTGATCAAGGGGGAATGGAAGGAGGGCGAGCCGATTATGGTGCGTGTACACTCCTCATGTGCCACCGGCGACATCCTCGGCAGCATGCGCTGCGACTGTGGCGAACAGCTGCACAAGGCCATGCAGATGATCGACCAAGAAGGAAAGGGGGTGGTGGTCTATATGCAACAGGAGGGGCGCGGTATCGGCCTCATGAACAAAATTGCTGCCTACAAGCTCCAAGAGGAGGGTTTAGACACAGTGGAGGCCAATGTTCATCTGGGCTTCAAGCCTGATGAGCGCGACTACGGCTGTGGAGCACAGATCCTTGCCAAACTCGGTGTAAGTAAAATGCGACTCCTCACCAACAACCCCGTGAAACGCGTAGGACTGGAAGCCTACGGATTGGAGATTGTGGAAAATGTGCCGATAGAGGTGACTCCCAACAAATACAATCTGCGCTATCTGAAGACGAAAAAAGATCGAATGGGCCACATTCTCCACCTATAAATGAAAATATTGACGCATTTTTTCGTTTTTAATGAATAAAATGATTACTTTTGCATGCATTTTTTAAATCCGCATTATGGCTAAATTATCAAATCGCTTGAACAGACTGGCCCCGTCGGCCACGCTGGCAATGTCACAGAAAAGCAGCGAAATGAAAGCGCAGGGCATTGACGTGATTAATATGAGTGTGGGGGAACCCGACTTCAATACGCCCGATCATATCAAAGAGGCTGCCAAGCAAGCTGTTGACAACAATTACTCCCGGTACTCACCTGTTCCCGGATACCCCGAGTTACGCAAAGCTATTGTAGCCAAGTTGAAGAACGAGAACAATCTCGACTATACTCCTGCGGAGATATCCGTCAGCAATGGAGCCAAGCAGTGCGTGTGCAATGCTATCTTGGCCCTGGTTGACGACGGGGAGGAGGTGATCATCCCCGCACCCTATTGGGTAAGCTATCCCCAGATGGTGAAACTGGCTGGAGGCATCCCCGTCATCGTGCCAGCAGGATTTGAACAGGATTTCAAAATGACACCCGAACAGTTGGAGGCCGCCATCACCCCCAATACCCGCATGCTCATCCTTTGTTCTCCCAGTAACCCTACCGGCAGTGTCTATACGGCCGAGGAACTGGAGGCGTTGGCCACCGTGATCCTTAAGCATGAAGACCTCTTTGTGCTGGCCGACGAGATCTACGAACATATCAACTACACGGGCAAGCATGCCAGTATTGCCACCGTTCCGGGCATGAAGGAACGGGCCATCATCATCAACGGAGTGAGCAAGGCATATGCCATGACAGGCTGGCGTATCGGATTTGCCGCCGCCCCTGAATGGATCATCAAAGGTGTGAATAAACTTCAAGGACAATACACCAGTGGTCCCTGCAGCGTCAGTCAGAAAGCTGCGGAGGAGGCCTACGTAGCATCCCAGCAATGCGTGGAGGACATGCGACTTGCCTTTGAGCGTCGGCGCGACCTGATTGTAGAATTGGCCCGAGAGATTCCGGGATTGGAAGTGAACGTTCCCCAGGGAGCCTTCTATCTCTTCCCCAAATGCAGCAGTTTCTATGGGAAAAGCGATGGCCAACGCGTGATTAACAATTCCAGCGACCTGGCTATGTACCTGCTGGAGGTAGGTCATGTGGCCACGGTGGGAGGTGACGCCTTCGGCGATCCCGACTGTTTCCGTATGAGCTATGCCACCAGTGATGACAACATCCGTGAGGCCATGCGTAGAATCAAGGATTGTCTCTCCAAACTGGCATAAGAGGAAGCGGGGGCATCAAGAGATTAAGAGGCTTTACAACAGAAAAATGAAAAAATCTGTTGTTAAAACTCCTTAATTATTCGAGTAATTCCCTATTAATTGCTATCTTTGCCAAGTCTATGTAAACCTTTGGGGGCATCATTGCATTACAACGAAGAAAAGGAAATAATTTTTAAACTTAATTTATTAATAACTAAAATTTAAATTCAAAATTATGGCAACTACACAAGCTAAGGCAGCGAATCCGAAGAAATCTTCAGGATTCCAGGGAGTTCAAGCAGCGATTTGGATCATCGTATTCTGTTTCATCGCAGCTGTATGTTTCTACAAATTCGTACTCGGTAATCCGGCAAACTTCGTTGACGGCAATCCTGAGAACGCCGTGAAAGACGGAAGCCTCATGGGTCTCGTTTACAAAGGCGGTATCGTGGTGCCTGTGATCATCACCTTGCTGTTCACTGTGATCGCCCTGAGTATCGAGCGCTGGCTCGCCCTCCGTACCGCTTTTGGTAAAGGCAAGCTCCCTAAGTTCGTGGCAAACATCAAGGCTGCGCTGAAGGCTAACGACTTCGCAAAGGCTCAGAAGCTCTGCGACGACCAGAAAGGTTCTGTAGCAAACGTGATCGGTGCAACCCTCGCTACCTACAAGAAGATGGAAGAGACAACAGGCATGAACAAGGAAGAGAAGATCGCTAAGATCCAGGCTGCTTACGATGAGGCTACTCAGCTCGAGATGCCGACTCTGCAGATGAACATGCCGATCCTCGCTACGATCGTTACTCTGGGTACCCTGACCGCTCTGTTCGGTACTGTGGTTGGTATGATCCGTTCATTCGCCGCTCTGGCCGCTGGTGGTGGTGGTGACTCTCTCGCCCTGTCACAAGGTATTTCTGAGGCCCTCGTTAACACGGCTTCTGGTATTTTGACATCTTGGGGTGCTGTGATCGCCTACAACTATTACACAAATAAGATCGACAAGCTTACATACGCTCTCGACGAGGTTAACTACACCATCGCCCAGACCTACGCAGACAACCACAAGGATGAGGCTTAATTTTTGCTAACCCTTTTAAAACATTTATCAATTATGGGTAAAGTAAAAGTTAAGAAATCGGACGTCTGGATAGACATGACCCCTATGTCTGACGTGATGGTCCTCTTGCTGACCTTCTTCATGATGACATATACGTTCGTCAAGAATGAGGCAGTCAAGGTGGTGACCCCTATGTCAGTATCGGAGATCAAGGTTCCAGAGACGAACGTTCTGACGGTTCTGGTTGACAAAGATGGAAAGATCTTTGTAGGCTTGGACACGCCGCAGAAGCAGGAAGCCCTGCTGAGCGACATGGCCGCCAAATATGGCATTAGCCTGACCGGAGCGCAGCTGGAGAATGGTCGTGGCGCCGCGAATATCGGTGTTGCGATGAAGGATTTGAACGAGTTCCTCAGCCAGCCAAATGAGAAGCTCAACGACTACCAGCAGACACGCGGTATTCCTACCGACAGTGTGAACGGTGGTATGAGTGAGTTCCAGGACTGGGTGAGTGCAGCTTATGATGCAAACGGTGAGGATATGAAGCTGGCCATCAAGGCTGATGCAAGTACTCCGTACAAGACCATCAAGAAGATGATGTCTGAGCTTCAGGATATGAACCGCAACCGTTACTACCTGATTACGTCTTACAAAACTAACTCGGAGGAATAAGTCATGGCAAAGAAAAAGGAAAGCAAGCAGAAAAAGATGAATGTCCGCGTTGACTTCACGCCAATGGTGGATATGATGATGCTTCTTATCACGTTCTTCATGCTCTGTACATCTTTGGCTAAGCCCCAGACGATGAACCTGACCATGCCGAGTAACGATAAGAACTTGCAAGACAACCAGAAGAACGAGTCGAAGGCTTCACAGACTATTACACTCTTTGTCTGTGGAAACGACAAGATTTACCATATCGACGGTATTCCCAACTATGAAGATCCCAACTGTCTGAAGGAGACGACATGGGGCAAGGACGGTATTCGTAAGGTGCTCATTGAGCACGTCACTGAAGACGGTTCTACTCCCGTGGCTCAAATCATGAGGGCAAAGGCAGAGTTGGATAAGAAGAAGCTGGAGAATCCTTCTCAGTATCCCGACAGCATCTACGACAAGGAGCTAGCAAAGATCAAGAAGGGTGAGATCGGCAGCGAGAAAGTACCTACGATGACCATCATCATCAAGTGTACTGACGAGGCTTCTTACAAGAACATGGTAGATGCTCTCGACGAGATGACGATTTGTAGCATTGGTACCTACGTGATCGATAAAGTGAACGAGGATGACATGAAGCTTCTCGAAAAGCGCGGTATCAAATAATCACTAATTAAGGAAAGGAAATTAACTATGTCAAAAATTGATTTGGTATCCCATGAATGGGCCGACATCGTCTTTGAAGGAAGGAACCAGAAATACGGAGGTTATGTCCTGCGTAAGAACACTTCGAAGAGAAATGTGATGGCCGTTCTGTTAGTGATTGCTGCAGGAATCCTCGCTTACCTCGGACTGACCATTGCTCGTACTATCGAGGCTAACCGCCAGGTGGAGAACACCCAGGCTATCGAGCTCTCTGCTCTGAACGAGAAGAAGAAGGAAGCCAAGAAGATCGAGAAAGAGGTTGTCAAGGTAGAGCCCGAGAAGGTAATTGAGAAGGTGAAGAGTTCTGTGAAGTTCACTCCTCCTGTGATCAAGAAGGATAGTGAGGTGAAGGAAGATAACCAGCTCGACCTCGAGAAAGTTGAGAAGACCAACGTGACCATCGGTGCTTTCGACGTTCAGGGTAACGACGAAGTAGGTGGTGAGGTGCTGAAGGCTAAGGAAGAAATTGCTCAGCCTGAACCCCCGAAGCACGAAGAGGAGAACAAGGTGTTCGACGTTGTGGAGCAGATGCCTTCATTCCCTGGAGGTATGGGTGCTCTGATGTCATGGCTTAGCCAGAACATGAAGTATCCGCCCATCGCTGCTGAGAACGGTGTGCAAGGTCGTGTCATCGTACAGTTCGTGGTTGAGAAAGACGGTTCTATCACCGACGTACATGTTGCCAAGTCTGTAGACCCGTCACTCGACAAGGAAGCAGCCCGCGTTGTGAAAGCAATGCCTCACTGGATTCCTGGTAAGCAGAACGGTTCAGCTGTACGTGTGAAATATACAGTTCCTGTAACATTCAAACTTCAGTAATTACAGCAGATGTATAAGAACTTATTCTACATTTTCGTAGGATTAACATTGTTTTTCGGTTTGTCTTCCTGCGAGGACAAACCGAAAGACGGTAGAACAGATACTTACTCGTCAGGAGCGGCACAGTTCGCTTCTGACGAAAGTTTTAGTCCTATTATGGACGAGCTGGTGGAGGTGTTCGAGGCAACCTATCCCAAGGCAAAGCTCTCTTCTATCTACACCAACGAGCTCGATGGCATCAACCTGTTGCTCAGTGACAGCATCTATTTGACCATCGCGGCACGAAACTTCACGCAAAAGGAGTTCGACAACCTTAAGGAGCGCGGGTTCCAGCCCAAAGCGATTCCTTTGGCATACGACGGACTTGCCTTGATCTGCAACAACCAGAATACTGACTCTTGTATCACTGTGAAAGATGTCAAGCGCATCTTGAGCGGTGAGGTAAAGAACTGGAATGAAATCAATCCCGGTTCCAAGCGAGGAGAGATCTGGGTGTGCTTCGACAACAAACAATCGAGCACCGTTCACTACTGTGTGGATTCCATTCTTGGAGGGAAGCCTATCAATAGTCCGAACATCTTTGCAGCCAAGACCAGCAAGGAAGTGATTGAATATGTCGAGAAAACACCGAATGCCATCGGTGTCATTGGTAGTAACTGGCTGAACGACAAGCGAGACACCACCAATACCACATTCAAGAAGAACATTACAGTGATGTCAGTCAGCAAGAAAGACAAGGCTACCGAGATGAACAGTTGGAAGCCTTATCAAGCATGGCTGCTGAACGACAGATATCCATTCGTCAGAACGATCTACGCTCTCCTGAACGACCCACGTCGCGGTTTGCCTTGGGGCTTTGCCCACTTCATCGAGCAGCCCACAGGTCAGCTCATCATCTTCAAGTCGGGTCTTCTCCCTGTACGTGGAGAGATCACGATTCGTGACGTGAACGTAAAGAACGAATGATAATCTTTTTTAACGATAGGCATTTAAACGAAAAAAGAAAAGTAACATCATACTTGTGACAAAAGGATTACTAACAAAATTAAAAAACAAGAAGTTATGAAAGCAATCAAATATTTCTTCGCAGGAGCTTTGATGCTGGGCATCTCAGCTCAAGTTATGGCACAAGACGTAAAGTCTAAGATCGATGCCATTACCAAAGTAATCGTAAGTAACAACGGTGCAGGTCCTGCTGTCAAGGACGCAGTGAAGCTGTTCATCAAAGAGAACAAGAAAGACGCTGAGGCACTGGCAGGCTTAGGCCGCGCTTACCTCGACATCAAGGATCAGGCTAACGCACTGAAGTATGCCGACATGGCCATCAAAGCCAACAAGTCGAATGCCGCCGGTTATCTGCTGAAAGGTGACATGGCTGCCATCAACGACAACGGTGGTGAGGCTGCCATGTGGTATCAGACAGCTACCCAGTTCGACCCCAAGAACCCCTTAGGCTACATCAAGTATGCCCGCGTTTACCAAAAGGTAGATGCTCAGGGTGCCGAGCAGATGCTGCGCAAGCTCACCACAATCGATCCTAACTATCCCGTGGATGCTGAGATTGCCCACATGTACTATGCCAACAACAAGTTCGCCAAAGCTTTGGAGAACTATCAGAAGGTTGACAAGAACAAGCTCGAGGATGACAAGCTCACTGAGTATGCCCTCGCTGCCTATTTCCTTGGAAAGTCTGCTGAGAGCCTGGAGGCTGCAGAGTATGGAGCGAAAAAGTATCCTCGCAGTGCCGGTCTGAACCGTCTTTCGTTCTACAACCACACCGACCTGAAGAACTACGACAAGGCTCTCCAGTTCGCCGATGCCCTCTTCAACCGCAGCGACAGTGCCAAGTTCGTGGGTCGCGACTACCTCTACTATGGTCATGCCCTGAAAGGTGGTGGTAAGTATGCTGAGGCCATTGAGAACTTCCAGAAGACCTACGATCTCGATAACACCCAGAGCGACGTGCTGAAGCTGATCTCCGACTCCTACTTAGAGAACAAGATGCACGACAAGGCCGTGGAGTATTATCAGAAGTATATCGATACCCAAGAGAAGAAAAAGGCCAGTGACTACGGTGCCATCGCACGTATCTACCTCGATCTTGCAGAGAACGAGACCACCCAGGCAGCCAAGGAAGCTGCTCTGTTGAAGGCTGATCAGGCTTATGCCGACCTTGCTGTGGCCATGCCCTCTAACGAGAGCTATTCTGCTTACCAGCGTGCTCACATCCACCACATGATCAACCCCGACATCAAGAAAGGTGCCGCTAAACCTTATTATGAGAAGTGCGCTTCGATTCTTGAGGCACAGGCAGAGAAAGATGCTGGTGAGATGACAACACTTGCTGAGGCATACAACTACCTGACTGTTTATTACATCCAGAACGACCAGATGTCAAAGGCCAAGGAGTATGCTGCCAAGCTGCAGGCTATCCAGCCGGATAACGAGACAGCAAAGCAGGTTCTCTCTCTCTAAATAACAAAAAGTGGAGCATAAATACATGCTCCACTTTTTTGAATCAAGAAGGAAGAAGAAGCAAGAAAGAAGCGGGACGGTTCTTTGGGAACTGTCCCGCTTCTATTTCCTTTCCGGGAAAAAGCATAAACACAAAAAAAGCGGTTCAAACGAACCGCTTAAATCAGATTAAATGAAGATGCATTACTCGGGCAGAGAGATGGCCTCAGAAGGACAAACACCTGCGCATGTGCCGCACTCTGTGCAAGCATCTGCATCAATTGAATAACGCTCACCCTCAGAGATAGCTCCTACCGGGCACTCATCAATACATGTACCGCAAGCGATACAATCTTCACCAATTACGTAAGCCATAATGTTGTTTTTTATTCGTTAATACTTAATTTTCTAATACTGCCAATTGTTGATGTGGCTATTTTGATGATGCAAAGATAGATAATATTTTTGAATATACCTATTTTTAGGTATGGATATTTTCTGTGTTTAACAATCATTTACACAAAAGTAGGTATCCATCGCATTTCCTACGATGAGCCAAAAAAACGTGGGGATACAATAATCGTGCAATTATCCCGTTATTAATTGTACATGAGAAGATTTCTTGCCTTCATCACTGTCGTCATGCTGTTTTCGGGCATCAAGGCGCAAGAACGGACTGTCGAGAACAAGCCGTATATCGACCTGCGTCCGTTCCACTTTGGCGTACTTGTGGGAACCCACCTTCAAGACATGGAGTTGCAGAATGTCGGACCGCAGCTGATCACCAATGAAGATGGTACCACAGTGGAGAAACTTGTCACCTGTGATCAAGACCGCTGGGATGCCGGTTTCACCGTGGGCGTGTTAGGTGAAGTCCGCTTGGGTAACCATTTCGCCTTCCGTGTAGCGCCCGCGATGTATTTCGGAACCCGTCATTTCACCTTCCTCAACCACACCGACCACCTGGAGGATGGTACTCCTATCACCATGCAGCAAGAAATGAAATCAGCCTATATCTCTACCGCCTGTGATCTGATCTTCAGTGCCAAGCGTTTCAACAACCATCGTCCTTACCTCATGGCGGGAGTGAATCCCATGATGAACCTGTCAGGGAGCGATGACGATATTATACGACTGAAACGTTTTGACTGTTACTTAGAGATAGGTATGGGCTGTGATTTCTACCTGCCTTTCTTCAAGTTGCGTCCAGAGTTGAAATTCGGGTATAGTCTGACCAGTGCTTTGGACTCCAAGCATGCTCAAGAGCTCAAAGACAAGAACATGCTCCTCTACACCAATGCCGTGAAGTCCGACAACTCCCGTACGAAGTTCATCGCCCTCACCTTCTACTTCGAATAAAACTACTTCTTTTTGAAGTCCAACACCATCCGTCCTACGAAGAGCGCATGCTTTCCGTTCTGATCCACCGGAATCTCCTTCCCTTCAAGGTTCTTTACATACTGCAGCGTCTTGAAATATGTATGGGTATGTCCACCCAGCACAAGGTCGATGCCCGTGGTGGCAGCGATCAGTTTCTGATCATCCACACCATTCAGGGTTGACCATCCCAAATGAGAGATGCAGATAACCACATCGCACTTTTTCTTCTTCAGGATGGTCACCACGCGCTTCGCCTGCTCTATCGGGTCGAGATAGCGCACCCCTACACAATTCTCTGCCGATACCAATCCATCCATCATAGGTGACAGGCCAAAGACACCGATTTTCAAGCCGTTGCGCTTCAGGATCAGATAGTCACGGGTTGTACCTTCCACTACCGTTCCCGTGAAGTCATAGTTCGAACAAAGGATGGGGAAATTCAGTTTCCGGAACATTCGTGCCATATTCTCTAATCCGAAGTCAAACTCATGATTCCCGATGGCACCGGCATCATAACCCATCAGGTTCATCAGTTCCACTTCCACATCCCCTTTGTACATCGTGAAATACGGGGATCCCTGACAGAAATCACCACTGTCAAACAACAGCAGGTCGGGATTCTTCTTCCGTTCTTCACGCAGCATGGTGATACGACGGATAAACCCACCACGGCCAGCCTTCATCGTATCCGCAAGGTTCGGGTTCAGGGGATAGATTGTACTATGTGTATCGTTGGTATGAAGAATCACCAACTGCTTTTTCTGTCCTGACGCTGTCAGTGACAGAAAAGAGAGCATAGCGATCATCGCTATTCCTCTGAATATTCTTTTCATCTTATTCATCTTTATATCCTCTTTTTTCTTTGGTGCAAAGAAACCAATTATCAATTGTCAATTATCAATTATCCATTGGCAGCTTCAGCTGCCCTACCTTCCTCTTTTTCTTTGGCGCAAAGAAAAGAGGCAAAAGAAACATCCACCTACCCCTATCCCCTCCCTATATGGAGGGGTTCAACCGCATTCCCGAGCTCGCTCGCCTACCCGTAGCCTTTCCTCTCGTCGCTCTTTCATTAAGGTAAGCTCGCCCCATCAAAGGGGCGGCTTGGATTTCTTTTTCGGCTGGCGCACTGTTTGATAACACTACTACCTTATTGAACCTCAGCCGTATAGGTAAAATCTATTTCTGCCTTTTCTGCCATTTCTGCGGGACCTTTTATAACCCTCAGTATATCAGGAACCATCAGCCGTACAGGCTGATAAATTCTGTGATTTCAGTGCTTTCTGTGTGACCTTGCTCCCAGCCGGATAGGCTGATAAATGATCTACCATTTCTGTCATTTCAGCGGGACGAGTACGAATCAATTTACTCGATGACAATTCTTCCTTCAATCTGACTGTCCACTACTTTCCCTTGCTTCATCTGTTCACGGAAATAATCCATGATGATATAACGCAGGTTGTTCGACTCCTCTTGTGGTGAGTTCACCTCGGTACTGGCTTTGAAAGCCTCCATCTTGTCATTACCTTGGATGAGATAGTCGATGGAGGCGATGCGATAAGAGGCCTGCGGATCGATCTCCTTTCCATGCAGCAGAGCCGATTTCAACTGATGATCCTTGGTAAAGACCAACTGCACACCGTGACTCACAGCCTCTCCTCCCGTCATTGCCATCTGTCGGAACAACTCCATCACCTTCTCTCCACTCAGTGTGACGAAAGCGATCTTGTTTTCAAAGGGTGCCACATCGAGGATGTCGCCAAAGGTCACCTTTCCCTTAGCAAGGGCAGCACGGATGCCACCCATGTTATAGACGCCAAAAACAGGCTTCTCCTGATACGCTTTCCCTGCCCACACCAGGATGTCCGCCAACAGGTTCGACAACTCACTCTCAGGACGATGGGCAGCCATATAACGGGCTGTCTCACCCACCACGGGTGACATCATACTATCCACCACCTGTTTATAGGGTGCCATCAGGGCATCCGCCCTCCCGTCGTTCAGTGCATCATAGCGCTGATCCACCACGATCCGACTCCGTTCTATTCCACTCATCACATACTGTGAGCGACAGGAGCTGACCATCACAGCTACGGTTAGCACCCCCATTCCTATCCACTGTCTTCTTCTCATATTCTCTTTGCTCTTCTACTTGGATGCTACAAAGATAACAATAATTTCCGTAAATACCGTACTTTCAGAGTGGAAAAATTGTTTATCTTTGGCTGTTGCCGAAGATACGTCCGTTCGGAACCAACGGTCGCTGTTCACGAAGTGAGGAAAGCAAACAAAAAAGCGGTTTTGTTTTGTATTCCGCTCACTTAATTGGTACTTTGGCTTCGCCGAAGATACGTCCGTTCGGGAGTAAAAACAAAAAAGGTTTTTTGTTTTGTATTCCGCTCACTTAATCGTATCTTTGCATCGTCAAAACGAAAACGATGAGAAAGGCGATGCGCTTCACCTTCCTGCTGGTGCTCACCCTCCTGGCCTGCACCGGCCACCACTACCCCACGCAGTTGGTGGTAGCCGACAGCCTGTGTGCCGTCAATCCCGACAGTGCCCTGCACTTGTTGAAACAATACAAAGACTCCATCCAAACGGCATCCAAGGCCGACCGCATGTACTACGAACTGCTTACCGTCAAGGCATCCGATAAGGCCGACAAACTAAAACCCGATGCCGAGCATATCCTCTCCCTCGTTGACTACTACGAGCATGGCGGCGACAAAGTCCTTCTTCCCACTGCCTACTACTACGCAGGGCGCACCTATTGTGAGCTGCATGATGAGCCAACAGCATTACATTACTTTTTGCTGGGGGAAAATAAATGTGATGAGACAGATCCTCTCATATCAAAAATATATAGTCAGATCGCATACTTGTATTATCATCGGGATATTATATCAAGGAGTTTAGATTACCATCGAAAATCCTTGAGGGCAAGTTCAATTCAAAGGGATACAATCTCTATGATTTATGCCATGAGAGATATTGCCACTATTTATTTGTATGAAAAGAAACTGGACAGTTGTGTCATGGTTTCCCAACAGGCTTTATTATTTGCACATCTAATAAATGATGCAAAAAGACAGTGTGATCTGGAGGCACAAATAGCCAGTTGTCATTACGAAATGGGGAAAATCGAACAGGCCCGTTCGGAAATACTCTCTGTCCTTCCCCATGTTCATTCAGCCAGCAAGATAGGTATTTATACGATTGCATCAAAGATATTTTTAGGGAATAATGAACTGGATTCATGCAGTTATTACCTTCATGAAATAATAGAGAATGGTTCCTTATTTGCCAAGAGAACAGCCCATAAGCGAATGGCAGACATCTATATAAGGGAGAATAGTTTTTCTTTGGCACAGAAAGAACTGGCTATATATGAGCAATTGGATGATTCCATTCAGAAAATAACAGAAACAGAAGCATTGGCAAAGGCCCATGCTATCTACAATTATCAGATGAAAGAGACAGAAAGACATGAACTGGAACTGAAAAATCAGAGGAAGACGTTCTATTTCATTATTGTTGTTTGCTTCTTTTCTGTTATTTTCCTTATGCTCTTGGTTCAATATCGGAACTATCAAAAACAGCAGGAAGTAAAATTAAAGCGGTATATAGATTTGCAAGAATCGAAAAATAGATTCAGCATTGAACAGAACGAAAAAAATAAAAAGGAAATTGCTGGTCTCGAAAGCCTTATAGCATCATTAAGTTCCGAAAATCTTGAATTAAGGGAAAGCCTTATTCTGAAGAAAAGGGGACTTGAAAACCAGACAAGCCTATCCACTATTATGTCCGCTGACAGAGAGAACAAATTTCATCAGCTTGAAAGAACCCAGAGCTATAAACTGATTCGTTACATGGTAAATGCCCCAGACAAAACTCTCCGAATGAGAATGAATGACGAGCGTTGGCAAATGCTAGAAAGTGATGTTAATAGTATCTATAATCATTTCACAGAAACGCTAGTAAGTACCTGTAAAATGAAAGAACAGGCATTCCATATCTGCCTGCTCATAAAATTACATCTTACAACAGCGGACATAAGCAAAATCCTCTCTTGCGAGAAACAAACCATTTCAAATACCAAGCGAAGACTATTTGAACGCTGCTTTGGAAAAACTGGTGGAGCAAAGGAGTGGGATGAGTATATTCTGTCGATATAGCGTAAACAAATTCGTACCCAATCCTCTGAATCATAAACAAAACCGTAAACATTTTCTATTTATCCTTGTTTGTCCTTCGATTTTTTCATTTTGTTTAAGTTTTATTGCATAACTTTGAACCATGTTTAACTTAAACAACAAAGAAATGAAGAAAGTTTTTTTATTTTTGATGATGTTATTATCCTGCACCGTCATGTATGCTGATGAGGTCGTGATGGAGTCTGACGGAAATGACATTAAAGCAGAGGAGATGGGTCCCCACAAGGCACCGCCCTTGCTGCCCCAAGTGTTTATTGACGGAGAAGAATTATCTGTTCTGTCTCCCTATGTGATCGATCCTGCCCATATCATCATCCGTGATGTGAACGATGACATTATATATAATG
>Ga0247610_10004839_pt1 | contig 14302 bp, 13 predicted proteins | sample 174DNAGHGhighgp2_FD_193483 | JGI IMG/M metagenome (GOLD analysis project Ga0247610, IMG submission 193483) | Sheep rumen microbial communities from Palmerston North, Manawatu-Wanganui, New Zealand - 1742 DNA GHGhigh gp2 | ecosystem: Host-associated > Mammals > Digestive system > Stomach > Rumen... | reverse complement strand
TACTTATTATCAGGAATTGTCCCGGTGTTTGAATATTCGGAGATGCTTAAATGAGTTCTGCAATTGCCAATACTGTTATAATAATCATACTTGCGGTTTTGCTTACTGCAGCCTGCCTATATATTTATAAAGAGAAGAAGAGAGGCAGGCACTGTATAGGCTGCCCTATGGCGGGAAGCTGTCCGAGAAGGAATATATGTCAGGGACGGGCAAATGCAAACTCTGAATTATCCGGAAAGAAATAATCAATAATAACTCTTTAGGAACGGATCTGAATCACCGGATCCATTGATTCAAAACCGTTCCTTCTTTTGTTCACTACAGTTAGCATACGCTAATTGAGCTGATAGAGGGGACGGTTCCCTCACTCCTAAAACCTTACAAACCTTACATAAAATAAAAAACCTTACAGAATAATCAATCCTATTTAAGTTGAGTTTAAATATCAGAAACGAGGGAACCGTCCCCTCGTTTCTGAAATGTTAAGAGTAATAAATTGTCAGGAGAAAAATGTATCTCGAGATAAAAGATGTTAAGAAAAGTTACGGACAGGACGGAAGCTTTGTTCAGGTCCTCAAAGGCGTTAATACCGGAGTTGAGAGAGGTCAGATGTGTGTCATTCAGGGAACTTCCGGATCCGGCAAATCCACACTTCTGAACTGCATCGGAGGTCTTGATGTAATGGACAGCGGTTCCATAAAGGTTGATGGAACTGAGGTGTTTGGACTTAAGGGAGACGCACTTGCAAATTACAGACGTGACAATCTCGGTTTTATTTTTCAGTTCTATAATCTTGTTCCAAATCTTACAGTTAAGGAAAATATCCAGGTATGCGAATATCTTACGCAGAATCCTCTGAATATAGATGAACTTCTTGAAACACTTGGTCTTACAGAGCATCAGAATAAGATGCCCTCTCAGCTGTCCGGTGGTCAGCAGCAGAGGTGTGCAATAGCAAGAGCGCTTGTCAAGAATCCTAAGTTACTGCTTTGCGACGAGCCTACCGGTGCACTTGATTCCAACACATCCAGAGGCATTCTTGTTCTGCTTGAGCAGATCAATGAAAAATACGGAACGACGATGCTTATCGTCACACATAACAATTCCATAAAGAACATGGTTCACAAGGTCATATATCTCAAGGACGGACTTGTAAAGAAAGAATACATGAACGAAAACAGAACTCCTGCATGTGAGTTGGAGGATCTGTAATGAAAAGGATTTTAAGAAAAAGGATTCCCAGAGAGATCAGAGAGAATTTTTTCAGATATCTGGCTCTTTTTGCAATGATCGTTTTCTGCATGTATATCATCATAGCCATGCTTGATGCTGCGGAGACCATCATTCAGGGAACTGAGCATTATCAGGAAATCACACATGTGGAGGATGGACAGATCACAGTTTTTACACGTCTGACTGAATCACAGATAAGTGAGATAGAAGAGCGCGGTGTGACGATAGAACCGCATTTCAGCTTTGATGAATCACTGCCTGACGGCTCTGTGCTTAGAATATTCAGAAACAGGGAAACGATAGATACCCTGATACTTGATTCGGGAAGAGAGGCATCCTCCGATAACGAGATAGTAGTTGAAAAGAGATACAGCGAAGTTCATGACCTGCATGAGGGAAGTGTATTAGAGATAGCGGGTATTGATTTTACCGTTACCGGAATAGGTACCACTGTTGATTATGACGCTCCGTTCAGAAAGTTTTCCGATACAGCTATAGACAGTTCGGTTTTCGGAACAGCTTTTGTTACAGCGGAAGGATACACCAGGATACGTAATTCCGGAAATTCAGTAACAGAAGATCTCACCTATGCATTCATTCTTAACGGAAAAATGAGTTCTGATGATCTTAAGAAGATCATAAAGGATTTCCCCTTTGACTATAAAGTTGTAGATGATCCTTATTATCAGGAGATGCTTTCCGACACTTATGGAAAAAAGGATGAGATACTTGACGGCATTAATGAACTGTTTGACGGAGTATCGGAATTAAAGGACGGATGTGAGGAATTAAGAGACGGTGCGGAAGAACTGAGGGACGGCACCGGAGAACTGAGGAATGGTCTGAAGGAGCTGCAGGAAGGAACGGAGGAATTTGCAGACGGCATAGAATCTATCCGCGATAAGGTAACTCCTTATACAGGAATGATGCCTGTTCTGAGTACTGCTGTAGATGCTGTATATGATGGAGCGGATGAACTCAATGAAGGTGCTCTGGAAGCATACAACGGGGCATCAGAGCTGTATGACGGGATGGGTGAATTATATGACGGAACAGGGGAACTCTGTGATGGCGTCACTGAACTTTATGACGGTGTTAAAGAGTTCCGTGATGAATCAAATGAACTGATAGATCGTTTCTTTACCGAAGGTCCAGATAATATTACTTCATTTATCCTTAAGGGTGAAAATGTCAGGATAGGCGGTGCGGCAGGTGATGTTGTCATCAATAAGCTCGCCGGTGTGGTCGCGGGAGTTATCCTGATAATCTTGTTTACTTACGTACTGTCTGTATTTGTTATCCATCAGATACAGCGTGAGAGCAGCACCATAGGAGCTCTGTATGCTCTCGGTGTAAAGAAGAGAGATCTGCTGGGACACTATATCACTCTGCCAACAATAGTATGCTTCCTGGGCGGTATAGCAGGAGCGTGTCTGGGATTTAGCAAATTCGGATGTGAATGGCAGATGGCTGACAGCTATTCATATTATTCACTCCCTGTGATCGATAAGGTGATACCTGCATATCTGATAGTTTATTCGATAGTCATGCCACCTGTGGTATCAGCGATCGTTAACGCACTTGTTATTAATAAGAGGCTTTCCAGAACAGCTCTTTCGCTTATCAGAAACGAGCAGAAAACCGGCAGGACAGGAAATATAAATCTTGGAAGCATGAAGTATCTGAACAGGTTCAGGGTACGACAGATGCTTAAGGAGCGCAGAACTGCATTTACAGTTGCTTTCGGAATGTTCATCTGCCTCGTGATACTGATGCTTGGACTGGATTGTTATGTTCTTTGTGACAGGATAGGAAGACTTAACAGCCTGGATACTCATTATGAGTATATGTATACCTACAAGTATCCGACGGATGAAGTACCTGAAGGCGGAGAACCATGCTTTATGACGTCGCTCAAGAAAGAAAAGGACGGATACAGTCTCGATATAACGGTCATAGGTATTGATGATGATAATCCTTATTACGATGTTGAAACTGTAGAAGGTAAGAATATGGTCATCGCCAGTGAGGGAATCCTTACAAGATACGGCGTGGATGTAGGAGACAAGATCATATTCTCAGATAATGCAGAAGGAATAGATTACGGATTTACAATTGCAGGATCCACTCCGTATTCGGTGGGACTTACTGTCTTTATGGATATTGACAGCATGCGTGAATTATTTAGAGAGGACGACGATTATTACAATGTTGTTCTTGCTGATCACGAATTGGATATAGAAGAGGGAAGACTGTACGGAGTCACACGTAAAGAGGATATCGAAAAGGCTTCGGATATCTTTGTCAAGCTTATGGCTCCTATGTTCGTCATGATGATATCTGCCTCTTCGATAATCTTCTGCATAGTTATGTATCTGATGATGTCGGTAATGATAGACAGGGCGTCATTCGGTATTTCGCTGGTCAAGATATTCGGGTACAGAAAGAAAGAACTTAAGAAACTTTATCTCGACGGAAACCTGATCGTTGTGATACTCGGTGCAGTTATAGGTATTCCATTGGCCAAACTGTGCATGGATGCGATCTTTCCATCTTTTGTGAGTAATGTCGCATGTCCGGTACCGCTTCAGTTTGAGTGGTACTACTACCTGATAATCTTCGGCGGAATAATACTCTGTTATGAACTGATAAATCTGCCGCTTACCAGGAAACTGGATAAGGTTATTCCTGCTGAGGTGTTAAAAAACAGGGAATAAATCCTGTGGAGATGATTTATGGATTCTGTATTTTCAAATCTGATCATAATACTGCTTCTTGTCATCATATTGTTTTTCTCTCTAAAGGGGATGGTCTCTCATTTTAAAGGTGAGGGATCATGTTGCGGGGGAGGAGGCGGTGATGTAAAAGTTAAACCCCGAAAACTGGGTTCAGTCACAGCAACGAAGATCATGAAGATCGAGGGTATGCATTGCGAACATTGTTATGCAAGAGTACATAACGCTCTTAATTCAATAGAAGGAATCAGCGCAAAAGTTAACGGACGTAAAGGAGAGGTGGAGATAAAAATCGAAAATAAGATCGATGATTCGGTACTGATGAAGGTAGTAGATGATCTTGGTTATAAAGCCGTGTCTGTCAATGATAAGTAAATGTCTGGATGTGACAGATATTGATAGTGCGTTTTATGAGGGATGGGAAATGAAAAACAATAATTCATCGGAGGATTATCTGAAATGCATACTTGTGCTTAGGGAAAAGCACGGACACGTGAGATCTGTGGATATTGCCAATGAGATGGGAGTAACAAAGCCTAGCGTCAGCAATGCAATGAAAAAACTGCGCAAGGAGGGACTTATCATTTTCGACAAGGAAGGATACATATATTTTTCCGAGGAGGGTAAGGAAATTGCAGAGAAGGTACATAATAAGCATCTGCTGATTACCAAGGTACTTATGCGAATCGGAGTGAGTGAACAGACTGCATCTAAAGAGGCATGCATGATCGAACACGCTATCAGTGACGAGACATATAAATGTCTTCAGAATTTTCATTCGGATTACAGGCCTAAGGTGGGCTGATATAAAGGGAGGAAAAATGAGTCTTAGCGAAGCAAAAGCAAATGGAGAAGTAAGGGTATCGCGTATAAGCGGTGACGCCAGGTTTCAGAGCAGGATCACATCCATTGGGATTACTCCGGGATGTGCCCTTAAGGTAATCCGCAACGACAGGAACAGACCTGTTCTGGTCTATTCGAGGAATACGATGATAGCTCTCAACAGAAAAGAGTGCAGCGGTATAGAGGTGGAGGCAATTTCATGACGGCAACAATAGCTCTTCTCGGACAGCCTAATTCCGGGAAATCAACAGTGTTTAATGCACTTACGGGACTCAGACAGCATGTGGGAAACTGGCCGGGTAAAACAGTTGAGAAAAAAGAAGGAACTTTTTCACATGACGGAAAGGAATATGCCGTTGCAGATCTCCCCGGTTCATATAGTCTGACCGCTAATTCAGATGAAGAGGAAATAACAAGGGAATTCATATCTTCAGGCAAGGCTGATGTTGTTTGCATTCTTGCGGACAGTTCACAGCTTGAGCGAAGTCTGTTCATGATGGCTGATTATGCCGGAATTAATGTCCCAAGCTTTCTGGTGCTTAATATGGCTGATGTTGCTGAAGACCAGGGCAAGAAGATTGATGCAAAAGCATTGGAAGATAAGCTTGGTATTCCTGTTATACAGCTTTCGGCAACTGATAATAAAAAATATGACATGTTCTTTGAAGCGATGAACCGTGCCATAGAAAATAAAAGTCTGATCAATATTTCGGGATTAAAAACAGAACTTGAAAAGATCGAAGGCTTTACAAAGCTGGAAGAACTCATCCCGGATGGAAGCATAGAAAATTATTCAGCTCTTTGGCTCAGTGCCAAGGCTATAGAAAATGACAGGCTTGTTATTGATAAGCTCAAGAACACTCTGGCACCGGATGTGATTAAAGAAGTGGATGGTATACGTGGTGCCGGTGGCGGTGCTGTATCGACCGGAAACAGCAAATTTGCCTGGATAGATGAACTTCTTGCAGGTGTTCTTCAGGAGAAGGATGATCAGGTAAAACTTGGCAAACTTGACAGGATGTATCTGAGTCCTGTTTGGGGGAAGCCTGCAGTGATACTTACAATACTTTTCGGTCTCATAGGTTCGTTCATACCTGCGCTTCCCTTTATGGGATTGGGTCAGGCTATAGGCGGATTAAAGGTTCCAATTGCTGAAGCTCTTTTTTCTGCAGGTGTCAGCGAAATACTGATTACTGTTATATGTAATGTTTTACTTCAGTCATTTTCTTATATTCTGCAAATGCTGGGATTCGTATTCGGTGTTGTGCTGGTTTTCGGACTTCTTGAAGAGGTTGGCGTCATGGCGAGAATATCTTATGTATTCGATAATTCCATGGCAAAACTCGGACTTCAGGGAAAATCCGTAATGCCATTCCTTATAAGCTTCGGATGTACCATGGGCGGAGCTGCAGGAACCCGTGTAATCGATAACTGGGGACAGAAGGTACTTACCATAGCCCTTGCATGGGCTGTGCCCTGCGGCGCGGCATGGTCTGTAATCCCTATGCTGGCATCTCTGTTCTTTGGCCCCGGAGCGGTTCTTGTGATCATAGCAATACTTCTTACTATGGTCCTTCATATGTGGATAACAGCAAAGATATTCGGAAGAAAACTCGTTAAAACAGGTGAAAGATACGGAATGATCATGGAACTTCCTCCTTATCATAAGCCAAAGTGGGGTGCACTTTTCAGATATGTTCTCGGACGTACCAAGGATACCTTCTTCAGAGTATCCAAAGTGGTTCTTCTTGTATGCTTCCTGTTCTGGGCACTCAGTTATTCTTTTGTTCCCGGAACTGATCCTATCTTGTTCAAGATTGGAAAAGTGATTGAGCCTGTTACCAAGGTGTTTGGTATGGGATGGCAGCTGTTTATGGCATTCATTGCATCTTCTGTAGGTAAAGAAGGCGCACTGGGTGTAATAAGTGCCCTCTTTAATGATGGATCGTTCTACAGTGCATTCAGTGATGCAATGAGCGGTGCAGGCGTTGCAGCAGATCTTAATGAAGTACTTCTTTCCAATGTTACCAAGCCCGAGGCACTTGCTTTCATATTTGCGATAACATTTAACATGCCCTGTGTTGTTGCACTTGCTGCTACATATCAGGAGACTGCTTCAGCAAAGTGGACGGCAAAGATTGCTGCATATTACACCGTCGGAGCTCTTGTTCTTTCGACTGTTGTATATCATATCGGACTTCTTATCTGGTAAGGGATTTAAGGTTCAATCATGAAATCAAACAGAATGAACACACTTATAGAACTACTTGGTGACGGACATGCCAGAACGATCAGGATGCTTGCTGATGAACTTGACACAACTGAATCTGACGTGCTGAGACAGATTGAATATCTGGAACATATTGGAATCATAAAAAAAGTGATCGGAGATAATGTTCGGGAGACAGGATGTGCTTCAGGCTGCGGAGGAAAGTGCGGAAGTTCATGTGGAGGATCGTGTAACGGATGTCCGTCCGGTGGAAATATGTGTAAAAGCTGTATGCCGGATGGCGGTTTCAAGAACATGGGACAGATGTGGGAACTTGTAAAGTAGTTTATATAAAACAAAATCATAGGAGGTAACAAAATGAACTACAAGAAGTTAGGAATTTTCGCACTCGGTACATTATTTGGCCTTGAAGGTATTAAGCTTTTGTCTTCCAAGGATGCCAAGAAGGTCTACACACATTGCACAGCAGGTGTCCTTAGAGCAAAGGATGCCGTTATGGATCAGGTTACAACTCTTCAGGAGAACTGCTCGGATATTTATGCAGAGGCTAAGAATATCAATGAAGAGAGAAAGAATAAAGAAGCCGAAGCTGTAGTTGAAGAATAAATCCTGTATTTACCTTGTAAAGGCATACAATGCTTAAACGTGTTGTATGCCTTTATATAAAAGGAAACGGTGAGCAAATATGAAGATAATCATAAAACACGAGACAGGAAACAGACTGAGAGTCCATTATCCATTCAAAGGCATGAGCTTCAGTGAGGCTGATGCTCTTGAGTATTATCTTCATGGGTTTTCTCAGATACGAGAAGTTAAAGTGTACGAACGAACTGCAGATGTTGTGATCATATACACATGTGACAGATCAGTGGCACTGGATATCCTGAAGGGTTACACCCCGGAGAATGTTAATGTTCCGGATACGGTATATGAAAGCTCGGGACGTGAAGTAACGGCGATGTACAGGGAAAGGATAGTCACGACTATCCTTGTACACTATTGTAAGAAGCTTATTATTCCGGTGAGTATAAGACGTATATGGGAACAGATCAAGGCGGTTAAATATATCATTCGTGGTATCAGAACTCTTAAGAATAAGAGACTTCAGGTTGAACTGCTTGATGCTGTCGCCATAACCGCAGCGATTCTCACGGGAGATTACAAGACAGCATCAAGTGTAATGTTCATGCTTAAAATTGGAGACACACTTGAAGAATGGACTCATAAGAGATCGGTTGATGACCTCGCAAGACGAATGTCGCTCAACATTGACAAGGTGTGGAAGATGACTGATGAAGGAGAGGTCCTTACTGATTCTTCAGACGTTGTATGCGGAGACAAGGTTGTCGTCCGCATCGGTAATATCATCCCATTTGACGGAACTATATCGGATGGCGAAGCTATGGTAAACCAGGCGTCAATGACAGGTGAATCATCAGCTGTCAGAAAGTCTGTAGGAGCATCTGTATTTGCCGGAACTGTCGTTGAAGAAGGAGACATAACTATTACTGTAACGCAGACTGAAGGGTGCGGAAGATTCGATAAGATCGTAAGAATGATCGAGGAGTCTGAGAAACTTAAATCGTCACTAGAAAGCAGAGCCGAGCATCTGTCCGACAGACTGGTTCCATATACATTCCTTGCATCGGCTATAACATGGCTTTTCAGCCGTAATGTTTCAAAGGCTGTGTCGGTACTTATGGTTGACTATTCATGCGCACTTAAGATGGCTATGCCCATATCGGTACTCTCAGCAGTCAGAGAAGCAACAGAATATGGCATTACAGTCAAGGGCGGAAGATTTCTTGAGGCTGTTGCGGATGCTGATACGATTGTTTTTGATAAGACCGGAACGCTGACCAAAGCATGTCCGACGGTCAAGGATGTCATTTCATTCTGTGATGAATCATCCGATGAACTTCTTCGTCAGGCTGCATGTCTTGAAGAACATTTTCCTCATTCTGTCGCAAGAGCTGTTGTAGATGCTGCACTTGCTAAGGGACTTGTTCATGATGAACTACATACAAAAGCTGAATACATAGTAGCTCATGGTATAGCTTCGACTATCGATGGCAGGAAGGTTGTGATTGGAAGCTATCATTTTGTCTTTGAAGATGAAGGCGTCGTGATCCCGGAAGATAAGCAGAAACTGTTTGATGAACTTCCTACTGAATATTCTCACCTGTACTTTGGAAAAGATGGAAAGCTTGTTGCCTGTATCCTGATTGAAGATCCAATGAGAGAAGATGCTGCTGAAGTAGTCAGAAAACTAAAAGATCACGGATTCGAGCACATTGTGATGATGACGGGAGACAGCAGCAGAACAGCAGAAGCAATTGCCGCAAAAGCAGGTATAGACGAATTCTATTCCGAGGTCCTTCCTGAAGATAAGGCCGGATTCATTGAGAAGGCAAAGGCTGAAGGTCGTCATGTGATCATGGTTGGAGATGGCATTAATGACTCTCCGGCATTATCAGCAGCTGATGCGGGAATTGCGATAAGTGAAGGTGCCGCAATAGCGAGACAGATAGCGGATATCACAATAGGATCGGAATCACTTGAAAGTCTTGTTGTTCTGAGGGATATAAGTGATCTGCTGATGAAACGCATAAGGTTTAATTACAGAACAATAGTCGGATTCAATACTGCACTGATAGGTCTTGGTATTGCAGGAGTCCTTCCTCCGGCTACATCGGCAATGCTGCATAACGGTTCTACTGTGGCACTTGGCCTTAAGAGTATGACCAACCTGCTTCCGGATGATGAATATACCTCGAAACCTGCTGCGGAATGTATGTTGGATTAATCTGTGGTTTGAAATTGTTTTATTTAAATTTGTAATACAGAAAGGAAATTTAAAATGAAGAAACTAGTTTTGATCAGACATGGTGAAAGTGAATGGAACAAACTGAACCTGTTCACCGGATGGATGGATGTTGATCTTAGTGAAAAGGGAATTGAGGAAGCAAAACTTGCCGGAAAAACTCTTAAGGATGAGGGATATGACTTTGATATCTGCTACACATCTTACCTCAAGAGAGCTATACATACTCTAAATATCACCCTTGATACCATGGACAGGGCATGGCTTCCCGTAGTCAAATCCTGGAAACTCAATGAGCGTCATTACGGAGCTCTTCAGGGACTCAATAAATCTGAAACAGCTGAGAAGTACGGAGAAGACCAGGTTAAGATCTGGAGACGTTCATTTGATGTAAAGCCCCCCGAACTATCCGATGATGACGATAGAAGTGCAGTAAAACAGCCCATGTACAGAGATGTGGATAAGAGCCTCCTGCCTAAGAATGAAAGCCTTGAAACAACCATCGAAAGAGTGGTTCCGTATTTTGAGGAAACTATCAAAAAGGATATCATGGACGGAAAGAGAGTTATTATAGCTGCTCACGGTAATTCTCTCAGAGCACTGGTCAAATACTTCGATAATATGTCAAATGACGATATCATCGGAGTTAATATTCCTACCGCAGTTCCTCTTGTGTATGAGTTCGATGACGATATGAATGTTATCAGACATTATTATCTTGGAGATCAGGAAGCTCTTAAAGTCAAGATGGAAGCTGTAGCCAATCAGGGGAAGAAACAGTAAATGTTCACTTCATGAATTAAAAAGTAAAATACATAAGTAAGCCGCAGACTGGTAATTCGGGTCTGCGGCTTATTTGTTGCAATGTAATTGTCAATGTACTATAATTTTTTAGGTTAGACAAGACTAACCACATGGTGCTCAAAGAGCACATTTTTATTGATGCAAGGTTAGATGGTGATAACTATAAGGCGATTATTTGCGCATATATATAGATATGCAGTGAGGTGAAAAATGGCTGTCAAGATCAATAGTTTAAGCAAAGAAGAGATACGCGAGGTAGGAGATGCTTTCGCTGACTTCGAATATGATGAAAATGAATGGGGTATGAGCTATTTCTGTAAGGATAAGCAGGCTGTGAGTGATTACATATGTGCTTATGTAGAGATGGCGATAAAGGAGCATGTACTGTATTCGACTAGTGATGCTCATGAAGCATACATCGTCTTCAAGAGATCCGGAATGAATATGAGTCTGTCATCAGCCGCCGGACTTTTAGGAACTATCCCGGGTAAACTTGATAAGGATCATACTATTGATGTTATGAAGGGAATCAGACATGCCGGAAAATCATATGGTCAGATACTTGCCAAGCTTAAGATACCTCATATTTATGTAGGTATGGTTGCAGTCACTGAAAAGTATCAGGGACAGGGATTCATGCGAAAACTACTTGATATTGCATATGAAGAAGGACGAAAGCATGGGCTCCCTGTTGTTCTGGATACTGATGCTGAACTCAAGAAAGCTAAATACGAACATGTCGGGATGAAATGTGTCACCACCCAGCATCTTACAAACGGAGTTGAATTGTATGGGATGGTGTATGAACCTGATAATATTCCGAAGGAATGGAAAAGCGAGAGAGTACTTGAGGATATGCGCATTCTCTCTGCAAAGAATAAGAATGTATGGGACAGATTTGCAAATGTTTATACGGGCTTTGTTACCGGGACACCGGGTAACAAAAGATCATATGAAGCCATGTATAAGCGAATAAGAAAGGTTGTAAAGGATAAGGAAGTCCTTGAGATAGCAACAGGTCCGGGAGTGATTGCCAAGGAGGTCGCTTCTGAGGCAAAAAAGATGATAGCAACAGATTATGCTGAGAAAATGCTCGCAGTTGCAAGGCGTGGCATTGTTCCTGATAATCTTGAATTTGAATATGCGGATGCACATGATCTTAAATATGATGACAACCGTTTTGATGTGGTCATTATTTCCAATGCTCTTCACATAGTACCGGATCCCGAAAAAGTATTGTCCGAGATAAGACGTGTACTCAGACCTGACGGGATTCTGATCGCACCGAATTTTGTCCATGAAGGCGGCAATAGTATCAGTAATGTATTCAGTAAGGCACTTTCGGCTGCAGGTGCAGTGTTTGAGGCAAAATGGGATTCTGACGGATATCTTGAGTTCCTTGAGAATAATGGATTTGAAGTCAAGAGGTCAAAACAGCTTCCTTCAACCATTCCCCTTGTCTATACAGAGTGTGTTCCTAAAGAGGCTGTTGGAATCAGCGTAAACGTATAATGGATTAATCTGCGCAGCTTACACGGATATCGTACAAAGTAAAAACTAATGATCAGTCAGCATGATATAATATAATCGTCTGAGGAGATTATATTATGAGACTGTCAACATTATCGGAAAATGAAATAATAATTACTCTGATAGCACTTGGGCTACTGTTACTGTCAGCCTTCATATGCGGAACACTTATGGAGAAGATAAAGGGGCCAAGAGTAGTCGGTGAGATCATAGGGGGAATGATAATTGGCGGAAGCTGTATGTTCCTTCTTTTCCCTGCTCTGTCCGAAAAAATTTTCTTTGCATACCCGGAAGAGGGAAAGGTACTTAATATTTTCTATCAGTTGGGACTTATATTCCTCATGTTTCTGTCCGGATATAATACCGATATAAAAGTTGACAGATCTAATGCCAAAGCAATAAGCCTTGTATTTGTCGGAGCAACTCTTATCCCGATGGCAGGAAGCATACCGTTCATCGGAATGTTCAGAGATCATTTTATCGGAAGTATCGGAAATGAATTGTCTTACTCGCTTGTATTTGCAATAGGAGTAGCGATAACATCCATACCTGTCATCTCCAAGATTTTCTTCGATATGGGTATCATGAATACTACATTCTCCAACACTGTTCTGACTGTATCCACATTTCAGGACCTGTGTCTCTGGGTTCTTCTAAATGTAGCAACACGCGTTGCAAGATCCGGAGAGATCAGGCTTGGAGAAATGCTCCTGATTGTTTTTGTCACTATAGGTATTTTTTCTGTGCTTGTAGTGATATCCCGATTCATTAAGCAGATAAAGAGCGAGTGGAAGCCAAATACATTCTATTCACTTAGTTTCGTCCTGTTGCTTATGATGTGTGGTCTTCTGTATATGATAGGCATTAATATCATGTATTCGGCATTTGTTACAGGATACCTGATAAAGGCGGTATTCGGGACTGAGAAGACTACTAAGGATCGTATGCATTTTCTTGAAAACATCTCTTTTTCATTCTTTATCCCCATATATTTTGCACTTGTAGGCATACAGCTTAATGTAGTCAATGATTTTTCAATAAGCCGATTTATACTGTTTTTTGCTATAGCTTTTGGTTTGGAATTCGTTGGCACGTGGCTTCTTCTTATTCCTTCAGGACTTAAGATGAGCACAAGAATGAATTTTGCCATAACGATGAATGCACGTGGCGGCCCGGGAATCGTACTTGCAACTGTTGCATATTCTTACGATATTATAAGTCTCGAATTTTTCACGGTACTTATTCTTACAACCATGTTCAGTTCAATGATAGCAGGATATTATCTGAGATGGCAGCAGAAGAAGGATCCTAAAGTATTCGATATTCTTTGATCTGAGTTTAAATGGTTATGAATAATGAGGGAATGCTGACTTATTTATGTGTCGGCGTTCCCTTTATTGCAATACCTGCAATCATGGTTTATAATGCCAAGTTAGGTAACACTAACCCAATAACGCTCATATTAGATATAAAAGGTTTGTTGTTCTGAAATATTAAAGCATTGGAGATTTATGATATGCAGAAATACCATATCGAAAAAAATACAGTTCAGGAAACGCTGATCATCCCTCTTTATGGAAGGAAGGTATGTTCAGACAGATTTCCCCGTTTATTTAATGATCCGGAAGCTGAACGCATCTGCGGTATGCTGGATTATGATTTTGAGGAAAAGGGAAAAAGGATGGAGTCCGGAGTTGGACTCTTTGGTGCTCTTGAGGTAGCACAACGTCAGTATGATATAGCCTGCGAGGTTAAGGATTATCTTAAGGCTCATCCCAATGCGGCTGTAGTGAATCTTGGATGCGGATTGGATGACACTGTCCGGAAATGCGATAACGGCACCTGCAGTGGATACAATATTGATATGCCTGATGTAATAAAGGTTCGTAATGAATTATTGCCGGCCGGCGAAAGAGAGTATAACCTTGCATATGATCTCAATGATGACAGTTGGATGGATGAGATAGAAGCAGATGATGGTGTTATTCTTTTCGCAACGGGCGTGTTCTATTATTTCAAAACGGAAGATGTAAGGATCCTGTTTGATAAGATGGCATCTCGCTTTCCCGGAGGAACGATAGTATTTGACGCATGTAACCGGAG
>Ga0247610_10004838_pt1 | contig 14304 bp, 13 predicted proteins | sample 174DNAGHGhighgp2_FD_193483 | JGI IMG/M metagenome (GOLD analysis project Ga0247610, IMG submission 193483) | Sheep rumen microbial communities from Palmerston North, Manawatu-Wanganui, New Zealand - 1742 DNA GHGhigh gp2 | ecosystem: Host-associated > Mammals > Digestive system > Stomach > Rumen... | reverse complement strand
GACCCCGCAGGAACGTGCTAACCCGAGCTTGCTCAACGGTAGCCGTAAGAACCGTATTGCCAAAGGGGCAGGTGTCGATATCGTGGCGCTCAACCGCTTCCTCAAGCAGTTCGAGCAGACCTCGAAGATGATGCGTAAAGTGCAACAGATGAGTGGAAAGAGACGTTAATGTCCGAGGAAAAGATATATCAGCCGGGATGGGGTGAGAAACATCATCACCATCACCATCATTCTCGCAATGCCGGTAATCATACCAATACATGGGGCGGTTGGTTGAAGACACGCGACAAACAAGCCTATTATGGTTTGATGCTCGTCGTTGTGGCTGTGTTGGCATTCGGTACCTACAAGTTAGTAATGCTATTTGTTCATGAGTTACGCGCCATGCCGAACGATGACCCCACCACGGAGATGACGGTAGATGAACTGCGTATCCACAAAGCGGACGAACAGGATGCCATCCTCATGGGAGACAGCCTTGCGCAAGCATATAACGTGGACTCGATGAAGCATCAGGTGCAGATAGAGACCCGTCCGGTCTATCGCCCGCCAAGACGCGAAGATAAATGGTACATCACCCAACGCGAGTGGAAGAAGATCTGGGAGAGTTATCGAATATGGCGGTGGGAAAAGAAACGAGAAAAAGAGGAGCAGCAATGATATTAGACGGAAAAAAAATAGCTGCACAGATACGTGGCGAACTGCGGGCGCAGATAGAAGCGCTTAGAGCAGACGGCCAACGCGTGCCCAAATTAGGCATCGTGATCGTGGGGAATAATCCTGCGAGTGAGACCTATGTGAATAACAAGATGAAGGCCTGTGCCGAAGTGGGAATCGAGGCGGTGAAGATTGCCTATCCGGTGGAGATCACCGAGCAGACCTTGCTCACAGAGGTGCATAAACTCAATAACGACCCGTCTATTGACGGTTTTATCGTGCAACTGCCCCTGCCCGAACATATATCCGAGACCGCTATCCTCTCCGCTATCGACCGTTGCAAGGATGTGGACGGTTTGACACCGGAGAACATAGGACGTACGGTGCAAGGACTGCCTTCTATCATCAGTGCCACCCCGCGTGGTATCCGCGAGTTACTTGCGCGCTATGAGATTCAGACCGAAGGCAAGCATGTGGTAGTGATCGGTCGGTCGAATATAGTCGGCAAACCGATGGCGATCCTGCTGATGCAACGTCCGTACCTGAGCCTGCCGGGCATGAGTGCCGCTTCGCTCGGTGACGCTACCGTCACGATCTGCCATTCCAAGACGCAAGATCTGAAGTCCATCTGCCTTACCGCCGATATCATCATCGTAGCTGCCGGAAGTCCCAACCTGCTGACAGCCGATATGGTGCGCGAAGGAGCAACGGTCATCGACGTGGGCATCAACCGCATTGACGATCCCGCTTCCCCACGAGGCTATCGTTTGGTGGGTGACGTGGACTTCGACCGTGTGGCACCCAAAGCGGCGTATATAACACCCGTCCCGGGTGGAGTAGGACCGATGACCATAGTAAGCCTGCTGCAGAATACGCTGCAGGCTTACCAATCGAAAATTGAAGAATGAATATTTTAGATAAAATTGATGGCCTCGAAGCCAAGTTCCACGAGGTGAGTCTGCTCATCACTGACCCGGCGGTCATTGCCGATCAGGCGCGGTACGTGCGGCTCAATCGGGAGTACCACGATCTGGAGCGCGTGCTCGTAGTGGCGCGCCGTTACCGTCAGGCACTCGAGGATCTCAAGGAAGCCAAAGAGATCAATTACAAAGAGGCAATAGACGAACTCGAACCGCAGATTCCCAAGTTAGAAGAGGAACTCAAACTGCAGATGTTGCCCCAAGATCCCGAGGACGGCAAGAACGTCGTCATGGAAATCCGTGGCGGTACAGGTGGTGATGAAGCGGCTATCTTCGCCGGTGATCTGTTCCGTATGTACACCAAGTATTTCGAAATCAAGGGCTTCAAATATTCCGTTTCTTCTTTCAATGAAGGTGCAGCCGGCGGTTATAAGGAGATCATCTTCAACGTAACCGGTCAGAACGTATATGGTACACTCAAATACGAATCGGGTGTCCACCGTGTGCAGCGTGTGCCGGTGACAGAGACGCAAGGACGTGTCCATACCTCGGCGGCAACCGTGGCAGTTCTGCCAGAAGCGGATGAGTTCGAGGTACATATCAACGAAGGAGAGATCAAATGGGAGACCTTCCGTTCGGGTGGTGCAGGCGGACAGAACGTAAACAAAGTGGAGTCGGGTGTGCGTCTGCGTTATAACTGGAAGAACCCCAACACGGGCGAGGTGCAAGAGATACTCATCGAGTGTACCGAGACACGTGACCAGCCGAAGAACAAAGAGCGTGCTCTCTCGCGCCTGCGTACGCAGATATATGATAAGGAGCACCAGAAATATATCGACGACATCGCCGCGCGCCGTAAGACCATGGTCTCCACCGGTGACCGTAGTGCGAAGATACGTACGTACAACTACCCGCAGGGACGTATCACCGACCATCGTATCGGTTATACGGTCTATAACCTCGCGGCGTTCATGGACGGCGATATACAAGGGGTCATCGATGCGCTGCAAGTAGCCGAGAACGCAGAACGACTCAAAGAGTCTGAACTCTAATGTATTTATTCTACGCGCCAAATATTGCTATAGAACCGGTTCTCCCCGAAGAGGAGAGCAATCACTGTGTGCAGGTGCTCCGCCGAACGGCAGGGGACGAGGTGCTGGTGACGGATGGAGTAGGTCACCTCTATCATTGCGTGGTCACCAATCCGCATCGCAAGCATTGTGAGGTGCGTATAGAATCGGTCGAGACACCCGAGACCTTACACGAGGGATGGATTCATATTTGTATCGCACCCACCAAGAATATCGACCGCACGGAATGGTCGATTGAGAAATGCGTGGAGATGGGGGCAGATGAGATCACGTTGCTGCTATGCGACCACTCGGAGCGCAAGACGGTGAACATAGACCGACTGCAGAAGATTGTGGTGTCTGCTGCCAAACAGAGCCTGAAGACCCGTTTCCCGATCCTTCATCCGCTCACGAAGATGACCGACTTGGCGGTGGAGGGCGATAAGTTCATTGCGCATTGTATCGAAGGTTACAAGGCTACGGATGACAAGCGCGCACTCAAAGATAAGATCGTGCGCGGGCATAAGACCACCGTACTGATCGGACCTGAAGGTGATTTCTCGCCCGAAGAAGTGGCATGGGCGTTAGCGCAAGGCTATGAACCCGTTAGTCTGGGTGCAGCACGGCTGCGTACGGAGACCGCGGCTATCGTGGCGTGTCATACGGTCGTATTGATAAACGAATGAATATTGATGCACAAATAGTACTCTGGATCAACGGCCATTATGCGGAGTGGTTGGATCAGGTGATGTGGGTCATCAGCCGTGCGAACACATGGATTGCGTTGTACGTACTGCTCGTGGGACTGATTGTCTATCGCTACCGTAATTGGAAATCCGTGCTGTTCATTCTCATCGGTTTCGGTATAGCCGTCGGACTGAGCGATTATACCTGTAGCGGCATCCTCAAACCGCTTGTCTGCCGGCCACGTCCTACGCATGAACCCGCTCTGGAATGGATGCTGCATCTGGTGAATGGTTATACGGGTGGTTTATACGGATTCTGCAGCTCGCATGCGGCCAATACGATGTCGGTGGGATTGCTGTTCAGTCTGCTATATAGAAATAAAATAGCCACCGCAGGTCTGATGACTTGGGTGGCGTTGAATTGCTATAGCCGTATGTATCTCGGGGCACATTACCCCACGGATATCCTCTGCGGTCTGCTTATTGGTTCTGCGTGGGCGGTGCTGGTCTGGTGGGTGCTAACACGCCTGCTCCACGTGGACGACGCGGTTGTTCAGCGGGGTGATTCATAAACCGCTCGAACTCTTCCGGCGTCAGCAAGGCCTTGAGTTCGTCATAGATAGCCTGCATGCGTTGCATATTTTCCGCACGCGTCAGACCTTTTTGACGAATCATTGCGTACTTGAGATGCATCTTGTAGAGGGTATCAAAACGCACGGAGTCTCGGATGCCTAACTCGCGCACCAGACGCATGGTCTGCTTAAGCGCTTCCTCTTCCGGGGTACGTTGAGGACGATCACCAACAGGCTCCTGAGCCCACAGACTGCCCGCTAAAAGGGCCATATAGATAAAAGAGACAAGTTGTTTCATAACAAAAATTATACAACAAAAATCGTGCCGAATAACGCCGAATTGAAAATAGCAACGAAACTTTATTTCTCCCAGGAGGGAGAAGCACGTCATGCACGACCTGCTATCCGAGTAGCGTTGGCGGGTATGATCGTGGGGGTGATGGTGATGATCCTGACCATTTGTATCGTGGTGGGATTCAAGCAAACCGTCACGCAGCAAGTAGCAGGTTTCGGGGCACATATTCAGTTGGTTTCGTTCGATAACAACAACACCTATGACATGCAACCTATTCCGGTTTCGGATTCGTTGTTGGCGCGTTTGGAGGCGTACGAACACGTCGTCTCGGCGGCACCGTTCATTACCAAACCCGGTATGCTCAAGACCGAGTCGGCCTTTCAAGGCATCGTGCTGAAGGGAACGGAGTATTGGGACTTTTTTGCCAAGAACATTGTGGAAGGACAACTGCCGCAATCACCCCAAGAGGTGCTGATTTCTCGCATGGCGGCGCAGCAGTTAGGGCTATCGGTGGGAGATGGCGTGAATGCGTATTTCGTGGACGAACAGGACGTGCGGGCACGACGGTTGAAGATCGTGGGTATCTATAACACCGGATTTGAGCAGTTCGATGAACTGTTTGTGGTAACGCCCCTGGAGACCGTACGGCGGTTGCAGGGATGGGATGCGAACGTGTATTCGGGCGTGGAGATATTGGTAGACGATATCGCGATGATTGATGAGGTGGCGGATAAGATCTATTTTGCAACGGTCAACCATCTGGACGAGGACGGTTATCACGTCTATTACGTGCAGACGCTGAGGGAACAGAATCCTGCTATCTTTGCCTGGCTCGATTTGCTCGATATGAACGTCATTGTGATTATCGTGCTGATGCTTCTCGTGGCAGGATTTAATATCGTGAGTGGACTGATCATCCTGATTCTCGATGGTGTCCAACTGATAGGTACACTCAAAGCCTTAGGTGCAGATAATCGCTTTGTACAACGTATCTTCCTTGCGCAAGCCGCGCTGTTGATCGGCAAGGGCGTGCTGTGGGGCAATATACTCGGTTTAGGGCTGGCAACGTTGCAATATTGCACCCATCTGGTGCCCCTCGAGGCAGCCACGTATTACGTCGATCATGTGCCTGTCGCTTTTGCCTGGGGATGGATTGTGGCGCTGAATATACTGACCATCGGTGTCTCGCTGTTGATTCTGTTATTGCCGTCGATGATCATCACCAAGATCAGTCCGGCAAAGGTAATGCATTTCGAGTAGAAGCCCCCTCCGACTCCCCCATAGAGGGGGAGAGAAATAGAATACTGTTTTTAGAATGAAACTGCAGACTATTGTCGATATTAAACCTTCCGCATGGAAGATCGGGTATGAGGACAGCATCCTCATGCTGGGTTCGTGTTTCTCGGACGAGATAGGCGAACAGATGCAGCAACGCTACTTGCACGTCACCTGCAATCCTTTCGGTACGCTCTATAACCCGCTCTCTATTGCGCAGGCTATAAACATGACCGCAGTGCCGGAACTTATCGAACACGAAGGCTTATGGCACGCTATGAGTCATCACGGAATTTTTTCGCGGGGCTCTCGCGAAGAGGCAGAGCAAGCGGTTCGTGGTTCTATAGAGACCATGCAAAAAGTTTTGCGTGAAGCGAGTGTTGTGATCGTGACTTTTGGTACAGCGTGGGTATATGAGAAAGATGGAGCCATCGTGGGTAACTGCCATAAGTTACCGGAGAGTTGTTTTACGAGAAGACGCCTGACCGTAGCGGAGATCGTGGCTGCATGGCAACCGATTTTGGCGCAATATCCCGATAAACACTGGCTCTTTACTGTCTCTCCGATACGACATATACGTGACGGATTGCATGAGAACCAATTGAGCAAAGCAACCTTGCTGCAAGCCGTTGAGCAATTAGGCGATTACTTCCCGAGCTACGAAATCATGCTCGACGAGTTGCGCGATTACCGCTTCTACGCGGATGATCTGGTGCACCCGTCGTCCATGGCGGTCAATTATATCTGGGAGCGGTTCGTGGATTGTTTCTGCACGAATCAGACAAAAAATGAACTCGTGCTCCAACATAAGCGTTGGAAACACGAGCATCATCGATTATTGCACTAGGGTCTTAGGATCCTAGGTTCCTAGGTTCCTAGTTTTTCAAAGCCTTGATGGCTTCTTCGAGGGCGGCGATGCGGGATTCGGCATCCGCTTTCTTTTTGCGCTCTAACTCTACGATCTCCGGTTTGGCGTTTGCCACGAAGCGTTCATTGCTCAGTTTGGCCATGACACCTTTGAGGAAACCTTGCTGGTGCGCGAGGTCTGCTTCGAGTTTTTTGAGTTCTTCTTCTACGTTGATGAACTGATCCATCGGAATAGCGAACTCGGTCGTGCCGACAATGAACTTGGAGAGGCCCCCTTCGTTCCCCCCTTGGAGGGGGGAGGATATTTGTACATTAGCGAGTTTATCCACGAGGGCGTTGAGGGCAACCGGGCTGATGAGCGTGAGGCGCTCTTTGACCGGGATGTTCTTCGATGCACGCACGGCACGGATGTTCGTGATGATCTGCTTGAGTGTCTCAACCTCATTGAGAATCTCATCATTGAGCGGAGCGCTCAATCCATCATTGAGCGAAGCGATCATTATACTCTCGCCGGCCTTACGCTCGTAGAGGTTCTGCCAGAGTTCTTCCGTGATGAACGGCATGAACGGATGGAGCACGCGGAGCAGGCGATCGAAGAAGGCGAGGGTAGCCTCGTAGGTAGCCTTGTCGATCGGTTGTTGGTAAGCCGGTTTGATCATCTCCAGATACCAACCGCTGAACTCATCGCAGTATAGTTTGTATACCTCCATAAGGGCTTCCGACAGGCGGTATTTGCTGAACAAGTCGGCTATATTGGCTTCGGTTTCTGCTAGTTGGGCATCAAACCAATCGATGGCGTACTTGCTGGTCTCCGGCTGCGGGATATCGGCTACTTCCAGACCCTTCACCATGCGGAAGCAGTTCCAGATCTTATTGCAGAAATTACGTCCCTGCTCGCAAAGTGAGTCATCATAGAGGATGTCGTTACCGGCCGGTGCAGAGAGCAGAATACCCATACGTACACCATCGGCACCGAAACGCTCGATGAGGTCTAACGGATCAGGACTGTTACCCAGCGATTTGGACATCTTACGACCTAATTTATCGCGTACGATACCCGTGAAATACACATGCTTGAACGGCATCTTGCCTACGTACTCATAGCCCGCCATGATCATACGTGCTACCCAGAAGAAGATGATATCCGGACCCGTTACGAGGTCTGCGGTGGGGTAGTAGTAATTGATCTCTTGGTTGTCGGGGTTCTCGATACCATCGAAGAGGCTGATCGGCCAAAGCCAGGAACTGAACCAGGTGTCGAGTGCACCTTCGTCCTGTACATAATTACCTTCGGGTTTCGTCTCGGAAACGATGATCTTGTCGTCCGGATAGTTCTCGAGTCCTGTTTGCGCGAGCAAATCCGCATCGTAATAAGCCGGGATACGATGTCCCCACCAGAGCTGGCGCGAAATACACCAGTCTTTGATGTTCTCCAACCAGTTGCGGTAGGTGTTCTTGTATTTCGCGGGATAGAAGACGATGTCGTCATTCATTACCGGCGGCAGGGCGATGTCGGCGAAATGCTTCATCTTCACGAACCACTGGAGCGACAACCGCGGCTCGATAGGTACGTTCGTACGCTCGGAGTAACCGACTTTGTTATCGTAGTCTTCGATCTTCTCTACGAGGCCTGCAGCCTGCAGATCTTCGACGATAGCCTTGCGGCAGTCAAAACGATCCATTCCGTGGTACTTGCGTACGTTAGCTTGCAACTCTTCCTCCACCGTATCCATATTCAGGTGGGCGTCCGGCGTGAAGATATCGATGGTCTTGAGGTTGTATTTCTGACCGAGCATGTAGTCGTTTACGTCATGCGCCGGAGTCACTTTCAGACAACCCGTACCGAAACCGATCTCTACGTAGCGGTCTTCGATAATCGGAATGACACGACCTACACCCGGTACGATCACATGCTTGCCCTTGAGCCATTGGTTCTTTTCTTCCTTGGGATTGATGCAGACCGCTATATCGCCGAAGATAGTCTCCGGACGGGTGGTAGCGACAATGGCGTACTTACCCGGTTCCTCCGCTACTTGGTAGCGCAGGTAGTAGAACTTATTATGCTCGTCGTGGTAGATCACCTCCTCGTCGGAGAGGGCAGTCTGGCGCTCGGGGTCCCAATTCACCATTCTGAGACCACGGTAGATGAGACCTTTGTTGTACAGGTCGCAGAAGACTTTGATGACCGCTTTGGAACGGGTCTCGTCCATTGTGAACGCAGTACGCTGCCAGTCGCAGGAACAACCGAGTTTGCGGAGCTGCTTGAGGATGATACCTCCGTGCTCATCCGTCCAGTCCCATGCATGTTTGAGGAACTGCTCGCGGGTAAGGTCAGACTTATTAATACCTTGCTCTTTGAGGCGCTTGATGACCTTGGCTTCGGTAGCAATCGACGCATGGTCGGTGCCCGGCACCCAGCAGGCGTTCTTGCCCTCAAGGCGCGCACGGCGCACGAGGATATCCTGGATGGTCTCGTTGAGCACGTGACCCATATGAAGCACACCGGTTACGTTGGGCGGCGGGATAACGATAGTAAACGGTTCACGCCCGTCGGGCTCTGAATGAAAGAGTTTGTTGTCGAGCCAGTATTGATACCAGCGGGCTTCAATGTCAGTAGGATTGTACTTAGATTCCATATATTTTCACAAATTAGCGTGCAAAATTACTACAAAAATTGCATATATGCAAGTTTTTTCGTATTTTTTTATTGCACAGGTCAAAAAAAAGTAGTACCTTTGCAGGCGCAAAGGTTTACGAAAAATAATTTAACCAAATCAATAGTATGAAAGAGTACAATTTAACGGCCAAGATGCGGGCCTATCAGTGGAACGAGTTGACGGACGAGCAGCGTAAGGTGGTTCAGGTCGCCAAAGATCAAACGCAGAACAGTTATTGTCCGTACAGCGGTTTCCATGTAGGTGCAGGTGCATTGTTGGCAAACGGCACGATTATGCGTGGTGCTAATCAGGAGAACGCAGCCTATCCGAGTGGCTTGTGTGCTGAGCGTACGGCGTTGTTTGCAGCGGGTGCGCAGTACCCGGAGCAGCCGGTGACGAAGTTGGCGATCGCTTGCTTTACGGATGGGCATTTTACCAAAGAACCCGGTGCGCCGTGTGGCGCCTGTCGTCAGGTGATGTTGGAGACCGAGCACCGTTACGGCGGTAAGATGGAGGTATTGTTGTATGGCGAGGATGCGACGTATGTGTTCGAGTCCGCAGCGGATCTGTTGCCGTTGATTTTTGTAAAAGAGAACCTCAAGGGCTGAGTCCTTAAGGACATTGGATATTGGAGAATTGAGAATTATAAAGAAAATAGACATTTACCTGCTCCGCAATTTTGTGGGGCTCTTTTTGGCTACTTTCTTCATTTGTATCTTTATCCTGCTGATGCAGTTCATGTGGATGCATGTGAACGATCTGGTGGGAAAAGGTATCGGCATCGGTGTCTTGGCGGAGTTCTTTATCTATGCTGTAGCGTCGGTGGTGCCTTTGGCTCTGCCGCTGGCTATCTTGCTCAGCTCGTTGATCTCGTTCGGTAACCTGGCGGAGAAATTCGAGTTGACAGCGATGAAGGCGGCGGGTATATCGCTATTCCGTATCCTGCGTCCGCTGGCTTTGGCGATTGCGCTGTTGAGCGTGGGGGCGTTCTTCTTCAGTAATAACGTGCTGCCCAAATCGCAGATGAAACTCTGGGCGCTCATCTTCTCGCTTCGTCAGAAGAGCCCGGAGTTGCAGATTCCGGTGGGTGAGTTCTACGACGAGATCAGCGGCTATCATATCTACGTGCGGGATAAGACGCGCAAGGGCGATCTGCTCAATCTGATGATCTACGACTACTCCGATGGATTTGAGAACGCGACGGTGACGGTAGCGGACACGGGGCGGTTGACGTCCAGTGCCGACAAACGTTTCCTGATGTTGGATCTGATTAACGGCGAGTCGTTTGAGAACCTGGACAAGAAGCAGCAACGTGCTACGGGTAGTACCAAGAGTATTCCGTATCGGCGGGAGACCTTTGCCCATAAGCGGGTGGTGATTGATTTTGCGACGGATTTCAGCCGATATGACGAGTCGTTGTTGCAGGATCAGCATGTGAGTAAGAACATGTCACAGTTGCAGCAGTCGATTGACTCGATGCGAAATGTGTCGCAGGCACGCTTTGAGGAGCAGAGTTCGGATCTGATACAGAACCGCTATTTCGGGCGGGACAACACGCATATGCCGATCTCTATTCCTGAAATACTGACGCCTGATGAGGCGCAGACGTATGACTTGGACTCATTGTGGGCGACGGTCACGACAGATCAACAATGGCAGATTCTGCGTACGGCACGAGAGAGGGCGGTTAATTACCGCGATCAGATAGAGTACAACGCCATCATGTTGGACGATGCCGACCGCTATATCCGCCGGCACGCGATGGAGATGCATCGTAAGTTCACACTGGCTTTTGCGTGCCTGGTGTTCTTCTTTATCGGCGCACCGCTGGGAACTATCATCCGCAAGGGCGGTCTGGGAGCACCGGTAGTGATCTCCGTCATTCTGTTTATCATCTATTATATCATCGATAATACGGGTTATAAGATGGCGCGTGAGGCTCTGTGGCCGGCGTGGGCGGGCATGTGGCTCAGTTCATTTGTGCTCCTGCCGACGGGTATCTTCCTTACCTACAAAGCTGCTACCGATTCGCCACTCTTTAATCCCGAAGCATGGACTATCAAAGCGAAGAGACTCTTCGTACGAATCAAGAATTATGAGAATCAATACAATATCAGAAGCTTTAGAAGATTTTCGCCAAGGCAAATTCGTCATCGTGGTTGATGATGAGGATCGTGAGAACGAAGGTGATTTCATCATCGCCGCGGAGAAGATCACGCCGGAGAAAGTCAATTTCATGCTCCAACACGGGCGTGGTGTGTTGTGCTGTCCGATCACGGAAACACGCTGTGCGCAGTTGGACTTGATGCACCAGGTGACGAACAACACCTCGATGCTCGGTACGCCTTTTACCGTCACCGTCGATAAACTCGAGGGCTGTACCACCGGCGTCTCGGCAGCAGACCGCGCCGCTACGATCCGGGCGTTGGCAGATCCGAACTCCAAGCCGGAGACCTTCGGTCGTCCGGGACATATCAACCCGCTCTATGCACGCTCAGGGGGTGTGCTCCAGCGGGCAGGACATACGGAGGCAGGAGTGGACTTGGCACGTCTGGCGGGTTTCCAACCGGCTGCAGCCCTTATCGAGATCATGAATGAGGACGGCACGATGGCGCGTATGCCGCAGTTGCAACAGGTGGCGAAGGAGTTTGACCTCAAGATCATCACGATCAAAGACCTCATTGCCTATAGGCTTAATGAGCGCTCGCAAGACGAGCTCAATGATGAAATGATCGCGGACAAGCCGCTCAATGATGGTCTTATTGAGAAAGGCGAGACGGTTTTTCTGCCCACGCAGAACGGTGAGTTTATGTTAACGCCCTTCCGGGATCTGACGACGGGTCTGGAACATGTGGCCTTGACCAAAGGCGAATGGAGAGAGGACGAACCCATCCTTTGTCGCGTTCACTCGAGTTGTATGACGGGCGATATCTTCGGTTCCAAACGTTGCGAGTGCGGTGAGCAGTTGAACAAAGCGATGCAGATGATCGAGGCCGAGGGCAAGGGCATCATCGTCTATATGAATCAAGAAGGTCGCGGTATAGGCCTTATGAATAAAATACGCGCGTACAAGCTCCAGGAGCAGGGCGATGACACGGTGGAAGCCAATATCCATTTGGGTTTCCGTCCTGACGAACGGGACTACGGTGTGGGCGCACAGATACTTCGCGAGATGGGTGCACTTAAACTGCGGTTGATGACCAATAATCCCGTCAAGCGAGTAGGCTTGGCGAGTTACGGAATAGAGATCGTGGAGAACGTACCGATTGAGATCCAACCGAACCGCTGGAACGAACGCTACATGCGCACCAAAAAAGAAAAAATGCACCATGATCTGAAACTCGTGTAATCTTTGGCACGGTTTTTGGGAGAGTTTAACTAGGAACCAAGGCCCCTAGTATCCAAGGAACCTAGTATTAACAATCAAAACAACACGATTATGAAAAAATTAACTACACTTCTGATGACGCTGATGCTAATGGCAACGGCGTTGTGGGCGGAAGAGACCATAACGGTTTCCGCTAAGAGTACTGACATCTCTGAAGGACTCGATCTGAAGGTGGTAGCTAAACTGTTCGCAGAGGCTAAGAACCTGGAAGAGTTCGAGACGATGCTCAACAATCCGGACAGCGCGTTCTGTAACTTAGACTTGAACGGCGACGGACAAGTAGATTACCTGCGTGTCGTAGAGACGGGCGAAGGCAACAAGCGTCTGATCGTTTTACAAGCGGTTCTGGCAAAGGATATCTTCCAAGACGTAGCCTCGATATATGTTGAGAAAGATGAGAACAACGAGGTTTCTGTTCAGGTAGTCGGCGACGAGTATGTGTACGGCGAGAACTACGTATTAGTGCCGGTATATGTTTATAGACCTGTTATCTACGATTGGTTCTGGAGCGACGCATGGTACGCATGGACAAGTCCTTGGTACTGGGGCTATTACCCCGGATGGTGGTACGCACACAGCTGCTGGGCACACGACTGGTATTGGCATCACTGCTATGCATGGCATCATCACCACTACTGCTGCTCATTCCACCACGCGTCCCGTCCCCGTCACGGATACCACGAGATGCATCAGAGCGTAGCGCGTAGGGACTATGCAGTAGCTCATCCCGATCGTTCGTTCACACGCCGTAACAGCGGAATGACCAACGCACGCGAGATACGCAGTACTTCTCGTACAACGACTACAGCACGCGCCACAGGTGAGGCTACACGTAGTACAGCACGCAGCACGTTCGGTAGCACCACACGTACGGCTCCTGCAACGACAGCGACCCGCTCGACCGGTTCGACTAGAACAAGTACAACGGCTACAGCTACACGTAGTACAGGTACATCAACCCGTAGCACGGGTACAGCTACCCGCTCTACCGGCAGCACACGCTCTACGAGCACGACGACTGCGACTCGCTCAACCGGAAGCACGCGCTCTACGAACACGACGACTGCGACTCGCTCAACCGGTACAACCACCCGTTCGAGTTCGAGTAGCATCTATAGCGGAGGTTCTCGCACGAGTAGTTCGAGCAGCACCCGCAGCAGCGGAAGTACGTATAGCGGAGGTTCTCGCACGAGCAGTTCGAGCAGCACCCGCAGCAGCGGAAGCACCTATCGCGGTGGTACCCGCAGCAGTGGAGGAGGTACATTCAGTGGCGGCGGTGGCCGTAGCAGCGGAGGTTCAGCTCCTTCCGGTGGCGGAGGAGGCGGACGACGCAGATAAAAAAAAGAGGTGGTCAAACGACCACCTTTTTTTAATGTGCTGCCAGCATGTTCTTCGGATCGAGCAGTTGGTCTAACTGCTCTTTGCTCAGCAGTTCGTGCTCCAAGACGAGGTTATACACGCTCTTACCGGTCTCCAACGCCTCTTTGGCGATCTTAGTCGATGTCTTGTAGCCAATCACCGGATTGAGCGCTGTCACGATACCAATCGAGTGCTTAACGGTCTCGAGGTTATGCTCGCGGTTGATGGTGATGCCGTCGATACATCTCTTGCGGAGGATCTTCATCACGTTGCGCAGCCAGGTGATAGACTCGAAGATACACTCGGTGATGATGGGTTCCATGACATTCAACTGCAGCTGTCCTGCCTCGGCGGCGAAAGTGACTGCGGTATCGTTACCGATGACTTTGAAGCATACTTGGTTGGTTACCTCCGGAATAACGGGGTTCACCTTACCCGGCATGATAGACGAACCCGGTGCCATCGGCGGCAGGTTAATCTCGTGCAGACCGCAGCGCGGACCACTAGCCATCAGACGCAGGTCATTACAGGTCTTGCTCAGTTTGACAGCCAGACGTT
>Ga0247610_10004837_pt1 | contig 14308 bp, 11 predicted proteins | sample 174DNAGHGhighgp2_FD_193483 | JGI IMG/M metagenome (GOLD analysis project Ga0247610, IMG submission 193483) | Sheep rumen microbial communities from Palmerston North, Manawatu-Wanganui, New Zealand - 1742 DNA GHGhigh gp2 | ecosystem: Host-associated > Mammals > Digestive system > Stomach > Rumen... | reverse complement strand
ATATTATTATTGACTAGATGCTGAATGGAAGACCATCGTCACTTATAAAGATGTGGCGCTTCCCGATAACGTTGATGCATACTGGATTGTCAAAGTAGTGGAAGGCGATACGGAGGACAAGGCTATGCTGAAAGAAATAGAATACAGAATGCTGAAAGGCGGTGAGCCCTACCTGCTCCACAGCACATCCACTGCAAATAACTACACCATGACCTTGTTGACTGATGATGAATCTGAGGACCTATCGACCATAATGATTTCACAGGCATCTGACCCATCTTATCAAGAGAACTTGCTTTTGGTGAGCACCAGGAAGACCACCAGCGAAGATAGCAACTCTTCAATCTATGTGCTGGCCAACAAGAGCAAGGGTGTTGGTTTCTACAAGTGGTCAGGTGGTGCGCTGGGTAAAGGTCGCGTCTACCTGCCCTTGAAGGCCAGTGTGACAAATGCCAATGACTTCTGCTCGTTGTTCGAAAATGACAACCAGACCGATGCCATCAAGGAAATCGACCTTTCTGAGTTGAATGATGTTCCTTGTTTCGACTTGCAAGGCCGCCGCGTGAAGACGTTGACGAAAGGCATTTATATTGTGAATGGACGAAAGGTAATCATCAAGTAATTGTTTGGACAAGCTCGGCAGAAAGCAAGCAAGCTTGTTATCTGCCGAGCAAAAGAACATTCAATGTAGTTAATTGACAATTTCAAATTTGGAGAAAACAATGAAAAAAACATATTTGATACCCGAAACAACATTGCACGAACTCATTGGCGGTGAAGCCGTGATGCAAGATAGTTTTCTGCCCGTCCATAACAAAGATGACGATGAAGAGGAGGATGACATCGATAACCTCCTGTCCAATTATGGCAGCCGCCTTTGGGATGAATGAAATTCAATTGAAAATTGAAAATTGAAAATTGAAAATTGAAGATTGAAGATTTGAGATTTGAGATTGAAGATTTGAGATTTGAGATTTGAGATTTGAGATTAATAATTCTTAGATCATTACCAGTGATGAAGAATGTTTATAAAATGATGGCTGCAGCCACCGTGAGCATCTTGCTCACGGGATGCGGTCTTTATAAAGAAGCGAAAGCTTTGCATGGCGAGTATGAGTCACCAGCAAAAATTACAGCCAATGCATACGGTACAAGTGATGATTTAAAAGAGTATCCCACCAACGGCTCCTTGGCGGACATCTCATGGCGTGACTTCTTCACCGACCCATTGCTGCAAAAGCTCATAGACCAAGTGCTGGCCAACAACACCGACTTGAATTCCGCCTGCATTGCAGTGGAAAAGAGCATGGAGTCGTTGAAGGCCGCCAAGATGGGTTACCTGCCGTCGCTCTACTTCTCGCCGTCTGGGTCATTGTCAAGTTTCGACTTCGGCCCCGTCAGCAAAGCCTACAATATGCCGCTTCAAGTCAGTTGGGACGCCGACTTGTTCGGCTCCATCACCAACAAGAAGCGTGCTGCCAATGCCGTGCTTCTGCAGGCCCAGATGCGAGAGGAATCCATACGGTCCAATCTCGTCTCCGCCGTTGCACAGCAGTATTACATGTTGCAGCTCCTCGACCGCCAGTTGGTGATACTGACCGCTACCGACAGCCTTTGGAACGCCTCATTGGAGACAGAGAAGATATTATGGGAAAATGGAAAGGTGTATTCCACGGCCGTCAACCAGATGGAGTCCTCTTACCTTAGTGTGAAGACGCAGATTGTAGATATCCGCCGCAACATACGCAGTGTGGAGAACGCCCTTTGCCGTCTGCTGGCTGAAACGCCTCAACACATCGAGCGCAGCCAATGGGGCAGTGCCGCCCTGACAGAAAGTTCTGACTCCACGACAGGACAAAGGATGTTTGACACGAAGTTCATAAAGATTGGTGTTCCCGCCGAAGCACTTCAAAAACGCCCCGACATCCGAATGGCCAATTTCGCCATGGAGGAAGCTTTCTACAACACACAGGCCGCCCGCGCGGCATTCTTCCCCAACGTCACCTTGCAGGGTGTTGTGGGATGGACCAACAGGGAAGGCACAGTGAACCCCGGCAAGATATTGCTCAACGCCGTGGCCCAACTCACACAGCCCATCTTTGCACGCGGCACCATCAAGGCCAACCACAGGATTGCCCAACTCACGGAGGAAGACCTGCAACGCAAGTACGTGCAGACTGTCATCGATGCCGGCAACCAAGTGAACGAAGCGTTGGCCGACTGTCAGGCGGCGCGTGAGAAACATGCCTACTACCATAGGCAAGTGGAAGTGCTGCGCGAAGCCTATTTCGGCACTCACGAACTGATGGACAACGGCAAATCCAACTATCTCGAAGTGCTTACCGCCCAGGAGTCCCTCCTCAACGCCCAACTCAGCGAGGCCATGAACATGTACAATGGTGCACAGGCCGTCATCGCCCTCTACATCGCCCTCGGTGGTGCGACAAAATAGGTTTTGATATGAAGTTGGCCAGGCTGTTGGTACTCCTCACCGTCATCTTCGCCCTTGCGAGTGAAGCCCAGGCGCAAAGCCGAGACAGGAAAAGGATGGAGCAGGTGGACAGCGCCCTTGCTGCACGATACTATCGCAGCAAGGGCGACCTCGATACCGCCTATATCTCCCGGCCGCAGACGAAATGGACCGTCGTGGCACGGCTGAATGTGTCTGGGGCGAAAATCGAATCCGAGGCGATGGACAACGGGCAACATCTCACGGCAGAGATGACAGCCGACTACAAGTCTACCATCAGCTTGGCTGCGAGCTACCTGGGTTTCTCACTCAGCGCATCGCTCAATCCTGCCAAAATGATGGGAAAATACCGTGACTACGAGTTGAACTTCAACTCCTATGGCAAGCGGTTCGGTTTCGACTTCATCTACCAGGATGCCCATAACTTCACAGGCTGGCACGAAACCGACGGCCAAGACCGCATCGAGCTGCCTGCCGACATGCTGTCGGTGAAGACGCTGAACGTGAACACATACTATGCGTTCAACAGCCGCCGTTTCTCCTACCCTGCCGCCTTCTCACAGAGTTACATCCAGAAGCGTTCTGCCGGCAGCTTCCTGTTGGCAGCATCTGGCCAGGGTCAGCATGCCACGCTGAAGTGGGACCAGGAGATGCAATTGAAAATGACCAACATAGGCATTGGCGCGGGTTATGGCTACAACTACGTGCCTTCGGAGGGGTGGCTGTTGCATATCTCCGCGCTGCCCACGTTCATCGTCTATAGCAAAACCTCGATGACCTTCGGCGACATCCGCGTTCCCCTGCACTACCACTTCCCCGAGGTCATCATCACCGGTCGAGGGGCTGCCATACGACAGTGGGGCAACAAGTTCCTCGGCTTGTCCATGGTGTTCAACTTCACCAACATCGGCAATGAGGACAGGCTTGCCGTACACAACATCAAATGGCGCATCCGCACCTTCTTCGGCATGCGTTTTTAGACGGGTCGGCAAGAGCAAGTCGCTTGGTCAGACTTGTCAGACAAGCCACCCACCCGTCTCCTGAAGAGAGATGCATGATGCTGCAGCAAAAAAGTTGAACCCACAAAAATTTGTGTGTTTCATATAAAAGCCTTATCTTTGCAATCAAAGTCAAGGATGACATAGACGCTATTTCCAGCGTCATCGCTAGAGGGGATGTAATGCATCCCCTCTTTTCTTACGAAGAAGCATATGCTCCATAGAACATGACAGACGAGCAATTTATAGCAAAAGGGAAATACGCCGGAGAGAAAAAAGCTTCGATGAAACGTCGTGACATCCATAACGACTATACGTCGCGGCGTATGTATATGGTTACGCTGGAAGTGGAAGGGCGCCGCCCCGTCTTTGGGCACCTCGTAGGCGATGCCTTTGCGCAACAAGGCAGCAGCGATGAGCCGCATATTGAACTGTCGGCACTGGGCAAAGCCGTGCAAACCGAATGGCTGAACATTCTCCTCCATTACCCGCAAATTGAGGTGATGGCCGTTCAGATGATGCCCGACCATCTACACGGCATCCTCTTTGTGAGAGAGCCACTGCCCGTACATCTGGGGCAAGTGATTTCGGGGTTTAAAACAGGGTGTCGAAGGGCACAAAAGTCCATAGAGGCTGTCAGGGCCTTGGAAACTGCGGTGAAACCGCAGTATACTGAGAAACTAATGGTGAATGGAGAGGCGGTGAAAGCGACAGTAGAAGAAGCCGTGGCTGGAGCTTCGGCAGACGCTGCAAATGGCGCGGTGGAGCATGGTTCGTTGTCTTGTCCGTATGTGACGGCTTCGCCGTCGCTAAAGGAAAAGCCACCCTACCAACCACTCTTTGCAAAAGGGTATAACGACTTGATTCTCCGCTCTTTCGAAGAGTTGAAGAGATGGAAAGACTACCTCCGCGACAACCCTCGCCGCCTGATGATGAAGCGCGCACGCCCAGAATGGCTGCGCCCCTTCTTTGGCCTACGCATCGGCTCACATAGCTATAGCGGCATCGGCAACCGTGCCCTACTTTCCGCTCCCTTGCGGATGGCGGTGCGCGTGTCACGACGGTTGAACGGCATTGAGATAGCTGCAGAGACAGCTCGTTATCTCGAAGCCGCCAGGCAAGGGGCGGTTCTCGTCTCTCCTGCCATCTCCCCCGGTGAGAAGAGTGTGATGCGAGCTGCCTTTGATGCAGGCCTGCCCACCATCGTCATCATGGAGAATGGTTTCACACCACTATCGAAACCTCATGGTGAACAGTTTGATGCGTGTGCAAGAGGCCTATTGCTGATGCTTTCTCCATGGGAGCACCATAATGAGAAAAAGAAAATCACCGCTGAGCAATGCCAACAGATGAACCTGATGGCATTGGAAATATGTGGTAACAAATAAAATGATAATGAGAAGCCTCGACTATCTACAAGACTTAGGCTTAACAGTTAACAAACACGTCAAGCCCTTGTCAAAATGAGAAGAAGTTTCGGCTTATTTACTGAGCGACTTCACATATTTCACGGGAACAGGTTCTTGCTTGAGTGCATCGGCGAACTGCTGCGGCTTGATGGCGACAGGCCCTTTCATGAACTCCGGGACGTTGTAGCTCTTAAGCAACTGACGATGGTAATCAGGGTTGGCACAGGGCAGTTCGAAGGGTTTGCTGGCTCGCCCTTTGTCATCGACATGTGCTATGAACGGCCGTGTGTAGTTGCCATCGTATCGCCGACTGCTGAACACCACCCATTTGCCATTGCTCGACCATGAATGATAGCTCTCCGTGTCAGGAGAGTTGATTTCCTCCATGTTCCGTGCCTCCCCTGTTTTCAAATCCAGCATCCACAGGTCGGCATCGTGGTGCCAGATATGGAAGACACCGTATTTGGCAAGTGTGAACATCAGGAATCGTCCATCGGGCGAGATGCGAGGCAGCGTGGCACTCTTGTCGATGGAATCGGCGTCAAAGACCAACTCCCGAGGTCCGAACTGCATTTTTTCGGGGTCGAAACTCTTCTTGTAAAGTTTGTATTTCGCTTCCTGTGTCCGCATGGTAAACTCCCGTCCCTTTTCTATCGTGTCACGGTACTCGAAGTGAGCGCTGCAGTAATAGAGCGCCTTGCCATCGGGAGCCCAGAAGGGGAAGCACTCCATCTCTGTGGTGTCGTTCTCGATATTGGTCACCTCGTTTTTCTCCACATCATAGGCGATGAGGTCGCTCTCGGAATCAAACACCTCGATTTTGTTGGGATTGACGCTATGGAAGATTTGCCCTGTCTTGTTCGTGGAATAGACAATGAGTTTGAGCCATGGATGCCAGGTAGGGTAAACGCCCGCTGAAAGGATGGAATCATTTCTCATATTGACCTTTTTGATGTCACCATCGCACGCTATGATGGTGCCACCCATGTTTTCACGGGCGTGAAACTGCATCCTTTCAGGGTTGTACTGTTGGAAGTTGTGGCAGTTGATACACTGTCCGTTGTTCCCTTCGGTGCAGAGCATGTTGTCATAGATGACGCTTTCATCGTAGTTTTCCAGGCATCGCTGATTGATGGTCAGTTCCTCATAGGTGACATACGAAGGCGGGATAAGTCGATAACTGATGTACGGGTCGATGGAGTCTGGCGAGACGTAGATGTTGAAAGGTTTGAATCTCGTCCAATTGCCCTTTTGCCCTACATACACCTCCACCTTGATGGCATCGCCCTTGGCCTTTTCAGTCAGTCGTTTCCAGTCATCGGCATCGGGCTGTATCTTCTGTCCTGCACACACGACCTCCTCTTCGCCGGCAGAAAGCCTGGCCACCACATCACCATCCTTGCCGTCAACCTTGAAGGTCAGCGGTGCGATATTCACAGGCACGGTGACATTGGCATAGTCTGGATAAATATTGGGTAGCTTTTCCGACTTCCAGAAGTTTTGGGGTATCTTGTTTCCACATGCCACCAACAGGGCAGCCAATGTGGTGAGCAAAAGCAGTCTTTTCATATCAATAATATGTAATGTCCTTTAAGAAAAAGTATTCAAAATAGTAGGTCTTGCCGAATTTATCAAACAGTTGTCTCTTTACGCTTGCACTGCGTGTCTGTTTGAATTGCTGCATCAGCTGCATGAAAGCACCGAAATCCTCTTTCACACCAGGTGTCAGCACCCATTCGTCCAACCCCTCCTGCCCTTGCATGTTTGCAAAGAGCCATGCGGCCTCTTGGAAGATGCGCGGCGGCATTTTTTCCTCGCCGTTCAGTTTTACATAATGGTCGAAACGTGGCCAGAAGAGGTTGGGGTCTCTTGTCCACATGGCGCCAAGGACGGCCTGTTCTTGGAAAAGGAGGTCGTCGGCATCCTGCTGAGCCAAAGAAGTCATCAGGAATCTCTCCACATAGCCTTCAACAGCATTCAGCCCGTCGGTGTAATGCATCATATGTGAGATGGGGCCCGTTTCCTTATCATCAGCCAACAGTTTCGGGTCGTTGAGCAACTTCTCCATATGTTCTGCCCAACCGCCATAATAACTCGTGTGCTTAAGAATATCGAGGAATTTCCTTGCCGCCTGCTTCTCCTTGTTGAATATCGCACACCGCGCCATATCTTTCAACTGTTCCACGTTCCAACCGTATTCCACGCCTTCCTCCATGCACACGCGATGACATTCGTTGATGGCACCATATTGGTAGAGCATCATTCGACCAGCGACATGGAACATGAATACGGGTAGCGACGTGTTGTATTTCTTAGAGCCCTTGGGGAAAGCATACATTTCATCGCATTGACGCCCCAGTCGTCCCAATGCCAGGTTGTGCATCATCACGATGGCCCTTGTGGGTTCACCATCTTGCTTTGCACCTTCATCTATGACACCTTGCCAGTCGGCATGGTCCACGCAGCGCTGCATCTTCAGTTCATGGTGGAAGTTGGCATCCTTGTACCAGAAATGATAGACAGCGACAGCAATGACGGCAAGAATGGCGCAAGATACGATGTAAGAAACAACGGGCAGTCTTTCTGACGTCTTGGACTTCTTGGATTTCCTGGCAGTTTTATTATCCTTTGAAATCTTGGAATCTTTAGATTCTCTTTTCTTGGATTTCTTCGACTTCTTAGGAGTATTGGTATTGTTGGGAATGTTGGAATCGTTGGCGTCACTGAGGTCATTGGAATTGTCGGCTTTCTTCACGACTTGTTCCTTGTGGTAGAAGACAGTCATCAACAGGAAACAGACAGCCAACGCATAGTATGGGAGATAGAATGTGGGATAACTCTCAGAAACGGAGAACAAAGGAATGGCAGTTCGATAGATTTCGTCGATATTGGTCACATGGTAAACGAAATGGTAAAAGACGAGCGGTACAAGGATGATGCCCAGCAGAGCCACCACGGTAGTTGCTATTCGAGAGAATAGTGGTTTGCCTTTCCCCTTGGCTCGTGGAAGACGCCACTCCAACACTGCCATGAGTGCGACGGCAACAAGTGCATAGGCCCCCATCAACGGATAGCCCACTACTGTCGCCAGGAAGATGAAAGCAGCACGCATCCACTTGTTTTCTGGAAGACAGCGGTAAGCACACAACAAGGCTGTAGCAGCCGTGACACCGATGGTGGGCACATAGAAGTAGCCAGGGAGTTTGATGACGTAGACCCAATATCCCAGAACCATATTGGCAATCAACAAGATAGCCACAGGAATCAATGTCAGCACCGTCCATTTGTTTGGGATGTTGAACGCTCGTTTCGTCAGCCACATCAACAGCAGCCACCAGCAGCAGAGCATAACGACACCCACCCAGGGATGATAGAAATGCTGGGTGAAGTAGGAAGCCACATAAGAGAGCATACCTCCTGGCACGGTCATCATTTGATGGAAGAACAATGACGTGTCAAGGAAAACGTTGTGCTGCTGAACCTTCCATAGCAGGTCGGATTCATAGGAAAGCAATGCTGCGGCCACCACGACAAGGGTTGCCAACCATAGAGTCAAAGGATTTAGTAGTCTTTTCATCATCAGTATGACATGCGATGTTTTTGGGGGGTAAAGGTACAAAGAAACGAATGAAACGCCAAATTTTGGAGCAGCGAAAGCAAAGAAATGCTTGCATTATCTTTGCTGAGTCGCGACAAAATTCAACAAATAGTTAGATTTTGGAGCAGCGAAAGCAAAGAAATGCTTGCATTATCTTTGCTGAGTCGCGACAAAATTCAACAAACAATTAGATTTTGGAGCAGCGAAAGCAAAGAAATGCTTGCATTACGTCAAAATAACATTCTTTATCCAAATGGGAGACATAGAGTGATGAATCATCGGAAAAAAATATTAACTTTGCATGATAGAGGGTAACGCCCAGTCAGTCATACTCCGATGGTAGGCCTCAGGCCTCAAAAATTCAAAAAAAATGAATGAAAAAAGTAAGACAAGCGATGCGAACGTACTTCAGACATGAATTACAAACACAAAAGAATATGAGAAGAATCCTCTTGATTGTTTTTCTGGTGATGGTTATTGTTGCCAGAGCTCAAAATGAGTATGAGATTAGCATTGAGAGCAAAAAGCCCTCAGGGATTATCGATGAGATGCTCTACGGACAACTCTTCGAACACATCTATTTCAGTGCCAACAACGGTGTATGGCAGGAACTCATACAGGAACGTTCATTCGAGCCAGAGCAGTATCCGGGCATACCGCCACGTGACGGTTACTTTGACGGATGGTTCATGGACGATGAGATGGTGCTGCACTCCCCTACCCGATACGAGCAGCCACTGAAGATTGACAGTTTGGAGACCTGCGACTTCGACCTGACCATGGATGTCAAATGGCGTTCATACAAGTTGGCCCGGCGTGCTTGGAGCGGTGGTCTGATGGACATTCGCTTCGCTTTCCGCAACAAGGCTGACGGAACGCCCTATTTTGTACGCATCCACGACCCGTATTATGAAGGACGCACTTTCACTCCAGCGCAGACCCAGTCGCAAATCGACGCTGCCAATGACGCAGCCGCTCGCGCCGCACTCCAACAGCAGGGTTCCACTGCCGATTTCTCCATCTGCACCATGGAAGAGCGCGAGTCGGCAGGCTTCGGTGGACGGCCCGGGCGCCGTATGAACATGCTTGTACCATTGGCTTCCTCCCCTGCCACAAAAGAACAGGTGAATGAGGAGCAGCAGTGGCACAAACTGCGCGTGGTGAGTCGGGGCAACAAGGCCACCGTGTTCTGGGACGGCAAGGAGGTGGTCGGCTATGACAGTCTGGAGAAGGCCGACCATAATTATCTGACCTTCTGGGTCAATTACACCGAGGCCACCTACCGCAACATCAAACTGGCTGCTGCAGACGGCACGGTTTTGTTTGAGGGCACCCCCGGAGACGTTCAAATACCGACAGTAGCACAGCAGTGGACGGCATTCGGCGAAGGGGGCAGGTTCCGGCTTGTCAAGGACGATGCCGTCAACATGCGCTATTCGCAGGAGATTACAGCAGGGAAGAAGGGCGAGGCCGGCATTTTCCAAGGACCGCAAAACATCATAAGCGGTGAGAAATATGTGGGGTCGATTTACGCCAAAGGCAAGGGTGAACTCATTGTCGGATTGCGCAGTTCGAAAGGCAACATCATTGCCCGCCAGTCGTTGGGCAAGGTGAGCAAGGACTGGAAGAAATATGCATTCACGCTTGAACCGCAGAAAATTGAAGGTAATCTTCGACTCACCATAGATAGCACACAGACACCTAAGCAAATCACTAAAATCAACTGCGATGCCGATTTCTTCATCATGGTCAAGGACGGCACGGTGCAGGTCGACATGGCAACCATGACCACACAGACCGGTATTGACCTTGGCGGGTTCCGCCCCGACATCCTGAAAGCGGTGAAGGAACTGCATCCCACCTGCCTGCGCTGGCCGGGAGGCGGCTACGTTGCCCAATATGACTGGAAATGGGGCGTAGGCCCCCAGGAGAAGCGTGAGCGTTGGGCTCATTGGATGTGGATGGACTACGACCAGAACTGTTTCGGCACCGATGAGTTCATACGCTTCTGTCGCGAGGTGGGTTCAGAGCCCATCATCGTCGTGAGCGTCAAATTCGAACGTCCGGCAGAAGAATATGAGAGCATTCTCCAAGATGCGCTCCATTGGCTGCGCTATTGCAACGCCCCCGCCACAGACGAATGGGGTGCGAAGCGTGCCGCCAACGGGCATCCGGAACCATACAACGTGAAATACTGGGAGATAGACAATGAGATGTGGGAGATGGGCATCGACCGCTATGAGAAATGCGTCCGCGATTTCAGCACCGCGATGCGGAAGATAGACCCTTCCATCAAGATCATCGCCTGCGGCGGCTTCCGTGAGGACGAGCAGTTCATCAATCGCAGCGGCAGTTATTTCGACTACCTGAGCCTTCACCACTATGAGCAACAGGGAGGTTACGCCACCGGTCCCGTACGTCTGGGTCAACAATACGACCGCTATGCGCAGATGATTTCCGCCGGTCCCAACCCAAACATCAAGTTGTTCATCTCGGAGTGGAACCTGAACAGCATCGACTGGCGCACAGGCTTGTTTGCCGGCGGCTTCCTCAACATGTGTGAATCCCGCGACGTGGTGGCCATGGGTGCCGCCGCCCTTTTCTTACGCCGCACCGATGCTCCCGACTGGAACAACGCTTTCATCAACTTCGACTACAAGGACCTGTTCAAGGCCCCCAACTGCCAGGTCACCGAACTTTGGTATGACCATTTCTCCAAATACCGTCTTGCCTTCAGCGGTGAAACCGGCGATGTCAGCGTGAGCACCACATTGTCGGAGAATGGCTCCGACGTGATAGTGAAAGTGGTGAATCCCACCGACAAGCCCGCCTCCCTGCGCATCAAAGGAGATTGGGCAGGCGTCTCGAGTACAGCGTTCGAGTATTACGCTCCAGGCTCTCTTACATTGGCCAACAGCATGGAGGACAAGAATGCCGTCGCACTCAAGCATGCGACTCCAAAGACCGAGGGGAACGATGTGTTGCTCTCCGTCCCCGCCCTGTCCGCCGGCGTGCTGACCATCACAAAGTCGCAGGCCATCGCCTCCGACCACCAAGGACAGCAACAGCCATAGGGAAGTCATACCGGCATATTCAATGCGGCAGCGGTCCGGGCGGCCAGGCGTGCGTTGTTGAGCACCAACTGGATATTGCTGTCCAGGCTGTCGCCACCGGTGAGTTCCTTGACCTTTGCGAGCAGGAACGGCGTCGTCTCCTTGCCTCTGATGCCCAAGCGGTTGGCCTCGTCGATGGCTTCGTCAATGGCCCGGTTGATGACATCTTCCGGCATGGAGAACTCCTCTGGGATGGGGTTGGTGACGAGCATGCCACCCCGCAAGCCCAAATCAAGTTTGGTGCGGAAAACAGCGGCAAGTTCCTCCGGCGTGTCTATGCGGTAGTCCACATTGAATCCACTTTGGCGTGTGTAGAAGGCGGGCAGTTCTTCCGTGCCGTAGCCGATGACGGGCACTCCCTTGGTCTCAAGGTATTCCAATGTCAGCCCCAGGTCGAGAATGGATTTGGCGCCGGCACAGATAACCATCACAGGAGTGATGGCAAGTTCCTCAAGGTCGGCACTGATGTCCATCGTCTTCTCGGCACCTCTGTGGACACCTCCGACGCCACCTGTGGCAAACACACGAATGCCTGCCATGGCGGCGATGATCATTGTCGTGGCCACGGTGGTGGCACCATCCTCGCCTCGGGCGATGAGCACAGGGAGGTCGCGACGTGACGCCTTGGCCACCGCCTGTCCCTTTCGCCCCAGGTACTCGATTTCTTCAGGTGTGCAACCAGCCTTCAATTTGCCGTTGATGATGGCGATGGTGGCGGGCACCGCCCCACCCTCTTTGACGGTCTGCTCCACTTTGAGTGCCGTTTCCACATTCTGGGGATAAGGCATGCCGTGTGAGATGATGGTAGACTCAAGTGCCACTACGGGACGTTGCTCTTCGAGCGCTTTCCGCACTTCTGGTGATATGGAAAGATATTTGTTCATATTTTTTGGGGAGTTAAAAAAGGAGTTAAAAAGGAGTTAAAAAGGAGTTAAAGGGGAGTTAAAGGGACGTATGTTCAATTTTACCGCTTTGCTGCTTTGCCACTTCGCTGCAATATCTGCCAACATCGGGATTGACAGTCTGCGGGGAGAGCAAGGCGGCATGGGCGGCCTTCAGTCCCATCAGGGTACATCGGGGGAATGTCGTTCCGCTTAGCCGGGCATGCGCCACCCCTGCTACAAAGGCGTCTCCAGCCCCGGTGGTATTGGCCACCATGGCGGGGATGGCTTTGAAATGCTCTTGATGGACGCCGTCGCTGCAATACACCCCATTGCTGCCCAGAGTGACGTAGACATGACCGACACCCATTCCTATAAGATAGTCGGCTGCAGATTCGACAGTGTCGCAATGAGTTACCGCTTGAGCCTCCTGCCAGTTGAACTTCACCGCATCGAGGCGATGCGTATGGCTCTGAAGCAGTGCCTTGGTGACACGAGAAGCCTTGGCGGTGCTCACGGCATCCACCATAAGTGGCACCGTGCTGTTGTCGACGAGGTATTGCAACGCTTCTGCGGAGATGTTGGTATCGGCAATGACAAGCGATGAATTGTTGATGTCGTCGATACGTGCCTCCAGGAACTCCGGTGTGACACGAGCGACGATGTCGGTGTCGGCCACTGCAGCAATCATGTCTCCTGTCTGGTCATTGATGCACAGGTACATGCCGGTCCTCATATCCTTGCAGCGCTCGCTCAACGTCAAGTCCAGTCCTATTTCCTGACACTCACGCCAGCAAATATTGCCAAAGGTCTCATCGCCGAAGACACTGACCAGTCGCACCTGATGGCCCATCAGCCGCAGGTTGTGGGCGATGTTGCGCGCCACTCCTCCACACCCCAGTGACACTTGTCCTGGTACAGAGTCGGCAGGAACAAAAGGTGCAGTCAGAGTCGCTGCAATGTCAATGTTCGTGCCGCCAATCACTGTCACATATCCGTCCATTGTTTCATGCATTCTAGTTTTGCATTCGCTCTACTTTCAGGTGTCAAAGGAAAAGAGGGAAGATGGCTGAGCCATGCTTCATCCTTCATCCTCCTTTTGGCGCTTAAAACCTTCAACAAAACGCAAAGATAGTCAATAATCCAATATTTTTTGCATTATTGATTGTTTTTTGTGCTGAAAAGGGCTAAAACAAGTCCTATCATCCAACTCAAATGGCCTATTTCCTTATGATCTTAAGTTTCGGAAGTAAAATTGCCTTACAAACTGCAATTTATCTTGTATGGGAACTGGTTGTGAAGTGAAGCCCGAAGGGCTGGGACGACCACAGGCAGGTGGTGGAGCGAAGCGTAACCCCTGCTTGACGATGATATGAAATCAACAACCCCGAAGGGGTGACAGAGCAACGGCATGAAGTGTATGAAGTTGTCATTCTGCCACCCCTTCGGGGTTGTTGTTCACACCATGCTTTTAGCAGGCGTTCCGTGCTTCGCACTCCACCACCTGCCTGTACTCTGACCACCCTTCGGGGTTCGTTCAACATCAAACCAAGATATGACAATTCAAGTATGAAGTAAAACATCCTCACAAATGGAGGCGTTTTGATGGTGTCATCATTTTTATTGTCCATGCATTTTTATAAAGATTCTACTGTAAATAATTGAATATCAATATAACCGAACTTCCAAAACTTAAGTAATTTATAATTTATAAAATGATTATCCGCATCTTTCCGATAACGCCCCGAAGGGGCAATAAGCCTCCAGCCCAGGGCAACGCCCTGGGAAATTGGGAAGGAGGCAATCGCCCTGTAGGGGCATAAGCCTTTCATCTACAAA
>Ga0247610_10004836_pt1 | contig 14314 bp, 12 predicted proteins | sample 174DNAGHGhighgp2_FD_193483 | JGI IMG/M metagenome (GOLD analysis project Ga0247610, IMG submission 193483) | Sheep rumen microbial communities from Palmerston North, Manawatu-Wanganui, New Zealand - 1742 DNA GHGhigh gp2 | ecosystem: Host-associated > Mammals > Digestive system > Stomach > Rumen... | reverse complement strand
TCCGGGTTCGATTCCCCGAGCGTTTTTTTGCTTTTAAGGCAAAGAAAAAGGAGCTGTTACTCCAAAATCTAAGTTTTTTCAAAACCTAGGTTTTTTCACAGCCCCTTTATTTTTTTAATCCTTCAATTCCATATAATACAAGCATACCTGCTTGTTTAGATAATTCCTCTAATGAAGTTTTATTATCTGAATTAAACCAATCCTGATATATTGAAATTAATCCTGATGTTACATATTTAGATACAACATCAATATTATATTTTGATTCTATATCACTATATTTTATTAATACTTCTTTTACCTTTAATGTTAATGAATTAATCATCTTTAATACTATTTGAGAATTAGAATCTAGCTTCATTAATGTTTGATATAAATCTATATTCTCATTTAATACCTCAGTAATTTTTTCAAATATATTTAAAGGGTTTTTGATATTGTTTTCAAAATCTAATTTGATTACACTATCCTCTAATAATTTAATAAAATCATTTTCAATCTCTTCTAATATTTGATATGTACCATTGTAATAATTATATAATGTCTTTCTATCGACATCAGCCATATCAGCTACTTCCTTTACTGTTATATCAGTAAACTCCTTAGTAGTTAATAAACTAATAAATGCTCTTTTAAGAGCTTTTTTTGTTTTAGCAATTCTTCTATCTGGCTTTCTAGTCTTTTCCATATTATTCCTTCTTCACTCAATATTCTACATTTGTAGATTATATGTCGTTTTGGAATAAGTTTCAATATTATTATTTAAAATTTATCGCTTTTGAATCAATTTCTTGAAGTTCAAATCTATATTTTTGTCTAACATTAGGATATTTATTCTTATCAACTTCGCTTAAAAACATATCTAAAGGTCTAACCCATAAAGAACCATCACCATACAATCTACGATAGACTACCATCTTTTCTTTAGTTTCTGAATCATATGCTATATCTATAACTAAATATGAATCACCTTTAAAATGCTTATAAACACCATTAATTTTTATATCTCTCATAATTACTCCTTATGATGATTACATTCATGAATTGCATTTGGCTTTTGTAATATATTACCAGCTAAATAATTATTAATAACATTATCGCTATTTCCAAATGTACCTGGAACGCATTTAATATTATTATCATTTAAAATATTGATAGCACCAGTACCAATAGTACCACATAATAGGACATTAACATTTTCTTTTACAAGTAATGAAACAAGTGATCCATGTGAAAGACCATCATTACCAATAATATAAGAATTAATAATCTTATTATCTTCTATTTCATATATTTTAAATGATTCAGTTCTACCGAAATGATCAGAGATTTGACCGTCTTTAAAAGTTGTCGCAATTTTCATTAATATTTCACCTCATATAAATATAATCCGCATCCATCTAATATCCTATGTGATATTTTAGGATCCTTTTTCAAAAAGACTTCATCTATTTTATCTAATGATTCTTTTTTTCTACCTATTTCTACAATTAAGCCCATCATTCTTCTTATTTGATATTTTAAAAAGCCATTACCAATAAAGATAAATTCATAATATTTATCATCTATAATATTTATTCTAGCATCATATATTTCTTTAATTGTTGGCTTTCTTTTATCAATTTGTGCACTCGCAAAGCCTTTAAAGTCATGTACTCCTATTAGCTTTTTCATTGCTTCTTGCATTAAATCTAAATCTAAATTAGTAATATTAACTGAATATTTATAATTTAGAGGATCATATTCTTTAAAATTAATATAATATCTATATTCTTTAGATTTAGCACTAAATCTAGCATGGAAATTTTCATCTACTATTTCAACATCTTTTATATAAATATCATCTGGTAAAAAAGAATTTAATCCTTTTTTTAATCCCAAAGGAGTTATTTTAATATCTAAATCAAAATGAATTACCTGTCCTTTGGCATGTACATGCCTATCTGTTCTTCCTGATGGATATATCTTAACATCCTTATTTAATAGCTTTTTTAAAGCAGTAATTAATTCTAATTCAATTGTTTTTAAATCATTTTGTATTTGAAATCCCATATATTCATAGCCATCATAGGCTAAAGTTAATTTATATCTCATATTAATAATTAATTAACCCCATTTCAAAATTAAATATTCTAGATAATATAATTAATACTAATAACGTAATTGATATTATAATTGCGATATAATCACGCCATCTTAACTTTAATAAATCAAGCTTAGTTCTTTTTTTACCGATAACATAGCCTCTTGCCTCCATTGCATTAGAAAGCTCATCGGCTCTATTAAATGATATTACAAACATAGGAATTAAAAGTGATATTATTTGATTAACCTTTTGTTTTAAATTACCTTCATTAAAATCAACACCACGTGATGCTTGTGCATTCATTATCTTTTTACTTTCTATCATTAGTGTTGGAATAAAACGAAGTGTTAAGCTTATCATCATCGCAAATATACCAACTGGTATTTTAATAAGCTTTAAAGGAGATAAAACTGCCTCTAAACCATTATTTATATCTGTTGTCATAGTAGATAATGTTAAAAGTGATGTTAAACCAATCATCAATAATATTCTAATGACAATAAAACCACTTCTTTTAATACCTTCTCTATAAACATCAACATCAAATGTATTCCATTCAAATTTATTTAAATATATCCATTCAAATTTATTAAATGGTGTATCCCATAAAAATATAAATATTAAAAATAAAACAAACAATAAATATAAGAATTTAAATGGAATATATTTTTTAGAAAAATAATATACAAATATAATACTAATTATTAACAATAATTGATATAAGCCAAATGACATATCAAATGTGTATACTAATGTTTTTTCACTACCCTTAGTATATATAAGCTGCATAACAATTGTAAATACCATCAAAAATAATACAGCCTTCAAACCTTTTAATACTTTTATTAATGATATTCTTGTTGAAAGGAATATCAACAAGAATATACCTAAGGCTAAAACCATTAATTCTAATGTTGGAATTAAAAAGATTATTACAATAAACAATATAGTTAATATAATCTTTAATCTTGGATCTAATTTATAAATCCAGCTATTACCAGGAACATATTGTCCAAAGGAGATATTATTCATATTAAATTTTTATCTCCTTTCATAAATTTATAAATTTGCTAAAGTATCTAATAACATCTCTAATGTATAATTTTCATAAGAAATATTATAATTATTCTTTTCATTTAAAAAATCAATTAGATTTAATACATCAGGCTTTACTAAATGATTTTCTTTATATATATCCTTTTTAAATAAATCTACTTTATTTCCATCATATGTAATCTTATGTTTATTTAATACAACTACACGCTTTGCGTATTCATACATTACATTCATATCATGAGTAATCATTACAAATGATTTATGAGTTTTTTCTTGTATTTCCTTAAATAAATCCATTATTTCAGAAGCACCCTTAGGATCAAGACCTCTAGTTGGCTCATCTAATACTATAATTTCTGGATCATAGGCTAAAATTGAGGCAATAGCTACACGTCTCATTTGACCACCAGATAAATTAAAAGGTGATTTATCTTTTAATTCTTTGATATTTAATAATTCCATTACCTCATTAGCTTTGTTTAATGCTTCTTCTTTTGTATAACCAAAGTTAATAGGTCCAAACATAATATCCTTTAATACTGTTTCTTCAAATAATTGATATTCAGGAAACTGAAATACAAAGCCTACCTTTTTTCTAATATTTTTAAGCTTTGGATTCTTTCTTTTTTTAGGCGTAATATTATATTCAAATATTTTGATATTACCATGTGTTGGAAGCATTAAGGCATTCATATGCTCAACTAATGTTGATTTTCCACTACCTGTTTTTCCAACGATTGCCACAAATTCATCATGGCTATCTATATTTAAATTGATATTTTCTATTGCCTTTGTTACATTTTTCTTCTTAAGCCCATAATAATAGTGGCTTACATCTTCGAATAATATTCCCATAAACTTTCCATAAGCTCCTTATTATTATTTATTTTTTCATTCTTTGTGGCAAGATAATATGCTTTTTTAGCAAATGGCATATCTAAATTAGATGATAATAATAAATCTCTTTCCTTAAAGATATTTTCTGGTTTGTCATCCATTAATAATCTACCATTTTTTAATAATATGATTCTATCAGATTCGCTACATAAGCTTAAATCATGAGTGATTGTTATTAAGGTTTTGTGATATTTATTTTTTAATTCTAAAATAATATTCTTAATATCATTTTGACCTTCAGGGTCAAGCATAGATGTTGCCTCATCTAAAATGATAACATCTGAATCTAATGCTAGTATTCCCGCAATAGCAACTCTTTGTTTTTGACCTCCGGATAATGTTTGAGGCTCACGTTCAAGATATTTAAGCATATCAACCTTTATTAATGATTCGTTTATTAATCTAATCATTTCATTTCTTTCAACCTGATGGTTTTCAAGTCCGAATGCTATATCATATTTAACGTTAAAGCCTACAAATTGATTATCGGGATTTTGGAATACAATTCCAACCTTTTTTCTTATTTGATCCTTGTTTGATTCATCTAATAAAACCCCATCATAATAGATATTTCCAACATTTGGATCAATTAAGCCTATTAATAGTTTTGCTAAAGTTGATTTACCTGAACCATTGTGACCAATGATTGATACCCACTCACCATCATTAACAGTGAATGAGACATCTCTTAATGCGATATCATCTTTGCTATATGCATAAGATAAATTTTTTACCTCTATCAAGTAAATCACCTCCAATTCAAAACTAGTTTAAGTATAACAAAAAGATAGAAATATTACAAGTAATGTAATATTTATATGAAATAAATAGAAATAAAAATGGCACTAAATATAGTGCCAAATTTTAAATATTAATACTTTCTAATTTTTCCATCAAGACCATGTAAAATTACATAAGATCCGTCATCCTTATTTTTAGCTAATGTTTTAGCATATTCTAATGCATCCTTTTGAGTATCAAATAGCTTAATTACCTTATCGCTACCTTGGATAAATACTTTCCATTCTCTACCATCATTATCTCTTTTTGAAACATGATATGCTGTTTTTCCTGTAGCAGTTGTCTTAGTTTGAGCTTGATGAGCCTTAGGAGCTTCCATCTTTGACATATCCTTTGGTTTAGCACTTGCTTTTGCTTTAACTGTATTAGCTTTTTTAGGAGCTGGTTCCTTTGCAGGAGCCGCCTTAGTTTTTTCCTTAGTTTGTACAGGAGACTTTTTTACTGGTTGTGATGTATCCTTTTTTGTTGTTTTACTAACTGCCATAATTATTCCTCCTTATTGGAATATATACTTTAATGTATATATATTATACTTAAAATTATTAATTTTGTAAACAAACACTTATTTATTTCTATTTAAATTATGATCATATAGCATATTTAAAAAATTAATTGTTTCATCAAATAATAAATTTAAATTATACCCATTACATTTAATATCAAATACTAATCTAAAATTAGATGCGTATGGCTTAATATGAGGATATTTTTTCATATTATTGAATATAAAAATACCATCCTGTAATTTAGTATTTTCTTCATCAAATTCTAATCTAAAATCATTATTATTAAGCTTAGTAATTTTATTAATATTAAGCTTTCTTGCGATAGATTTCATAATTTTTTCTTTCATATAAATTACTAATTCTAAATCTGGTTTACCAAATCTATCCTCTAATTCTTGTAATAAATCATTCATTTCATTAATGCTTTCAAGCTTATCAATCTTTTTATGAATTTCAATTCTTGTATCATCATTTGAAATATAATCTGTAGAAATAGTTCTATTAACTAAAATAGTTTGTAATGTATTCTTATTTTCTTTTTCTTTTTCTTCTAATGAATTCTTATTTAAAACATGTATTTCTTCATCTAATATTTTTAAATATGTATCTAATCCTACAGTTTCAATAAATCCAGATTGACTATCACCTAAAATATCACCAGAGCCTCTAATAGATAAATCTCTCATTGCGATTTTATATCCTGAGCCTAATTCGTTAAATTCCTTTATTGTTTCAAGTCTTTTTTCAGCTTCCTTTGTAAGGATTTTTCTTGGCTCATACATCATATATGCATATGCTATTTTATTACTTCTTCCGACTCTTCCTCTTATTTGATACATTTGAGATAGACCTAATCTATCAGAATCATGAATAATTAAAGTGTTTGTATTAGGCATATCAATACCTATTTCCACTATAGTTGTACAAAGTAATATATCATATTTACCATCGATAAAATCACAAATTATTTCTTCAAGCTTATCCTTATTCATCTTTCCGTGTGCAACACCAATTTTAGCGAAAGGACAAAGGTTTTGAAGATGATTTTTTATAACATCTATATCTTCAACATAATTATATAAATAAAACACCTGTCCACCACGTGAAACTTCACGTTCTATAGCACTAGCTATAATTTTATCATTTCTTTCTATTACATATGTTTGAATAGGATATCTATTTTTAGGTGGAGTTTCTATTACAGATAAATCCTTTAATCCCATAATAGACATTTGTAATGTTCTTGGAATTGGAGTTGCGGATAGGGTTATACAATCAATATTAACCTTTAATTCTTTTATTTTTTCTTTATGAGTAACTCCAAATCTTTGTTCCTCATCGACAATTAATAAGCCTAAATCCTTAAACGAAATATCAGATGATAATAATCTATGTGTACCAATTACACAATCAACAATACCACTTTTTAATCCTTCAATTGCCTCTGTTTGTTCCTTCTTAGAGACAAATCTTGATAATTGACATACCTTGGCACCATATTTTTCCATTCTTTCTTTAAATGTATGATAATGCTGACGACATAAAATTGTCGTTGGGGCAAGTACGGCAACCTGCTTTCCTGACATAATTGCCTTAAATGCTAATCTTAGGGCAACCTCAGTTTTACCATATCCAACATCACCACAGATTAATCTATCCATAGGCTTTTTAGATTCCATATCTAATTTAGCTTCTTCAATAGCTTTTTTTTGACCGTCAGTCAATTCATATGGAAAATCATTTTCAAAATCAATTTGTTCTTTTGTATCAGAAGGATATTCAAATCCCTCAGATTTATTTCTTCTTGCATATAATGATATAAGCTTTTCTGATATATCATGTAATCTATTTCTAACCTTAGCCTTACTTCTTTGCCATGATGAATCACCAATATTATTAATAGTTACATTTATCGCATCATGTGATGCATATTTCATTAAACTATTGATTTGTTCTAAAGGAATAGATAAATTTGAATTATTTCCATATTTAATAGAAATAACATCTCTTTTTATACCACCAAGCTCAATAGTTTTAATACCTTCATAAATACCAATACCATAATCATAATGAACAACATAGTCACCTAATTCTAAGTCATCATATCTTGATATTTTAGTTGCGTTTTTAAATAAACTTTTAAATTTAGGCTTTACTCTTTTATATTCAACATTAAAAAGCTTTGATTCACTAATTAAATAAATATCATCAAATTTAAAATCAGGAATTGATTCACTAATTATATTAATTTGTTTATTAGTGATTCTTTCATAATCTTTAATATCAGCATATGGAATATTTAATTCCTTTAATAATTCCTTTAAGTTTTTTAATCTATCCTTATTAATAACAGATACTATTATTTTATACGAAACTAAATAATCAGATAATTCAGAACCAATCAATTTTTTATTAGCTTTAAATGAAATAACATCCTTACTATTAATATCTAAATCTTTATCTAAAATATCAACTAATCCTTCAATGATAATATTAGATTTATTTAATAAGCTATCTAATGGCTCATACATATCTATATGCTTTATTGATTCACTTAATAATCTTATACTTAAATCTAATACATCATCTTCTAATTTTTTATATCCAGCACTAATATTAACAGGATCAATCAAATAAACCTTCTTATTCTCTTTAAAATCTAATATAGTCATTAAATCATCATTAAAGAAAGGCATATATCTTGATAATAAATCTAAATCATTTCTTAAATTTAAATTTTCTATATCTCTTTTATATAAATCCTTTTCTAATTCAGATAATTTATAATTAGATAAAAATTTATTTATATTATCAATTCCATTTTTTAATTCATCATCTGTTATTAAAAATTCAGATACAGGAGTAATTATAATATTATCAATTTTATCAATTGATCTTTGAGTATTAGGATCAAATTCTTTTATAATATCTATTTCATCATCAAAAAAATCAATTCTTATAGGATTATCATATCCTAAAGGGTAAATATCAATAATACTACCTTTTCTTGAATAATCTCCTGTTTTTGAAACATTAAATACCTTTTTATATCCTATATTAACTAATCTATATTCTAATTCTTTAATATTAATAATGTCCTTTTGTTTTAAATTAATATATGAATTAATCCATTTATTCTTATTAAATTCATATTTAATTACCCCATGAAAATTAGTAATAACTATTTTTTTATCATTTAATAACAAATTATAAATAGTTTCTATTCTCATGAATAAAAAATCACTTGATGATGATAGCATTGATGTTGATAACATCATATCAGCAGGGAATAATAAAACATCATCACTATTAACATAATTAATTAGGCTTTCATAATATTCTAAAGCCTCATATTGAGTTGGTAGTATTACAAATATAGTTCTATTATTCTTATAAAAATCTAAAGCTATTAACATTTTGTTAAAGCCACTTGATGATTTAGATAATTTAGCATTATCCAAATTAACAATATCCATTATCTTTTTATTCTTTGAAAAATAATCAAATATATTCATAATTTACCTCCTTCCATAACACAAAAAGGGTTCGAAAATGAACCCAAAATAATTTTATATATTATCAATTGCCTCTTTAATGAATTTTGGAAGCATCTTGCATTCTCTTAATGAAATAGCCGAGATTGTAACTCTAAGTACATTACCCATTGGGATAATATGAATCTTTTTATTTACTAAATATTCATAAGCCTTAGTTGGATTATCACATGGTATTGTAATAAAGAAACCACATTCAAAAGGTAATGTTTTTAAACCAACCTTCTTACTTTCTTCAATAAATGCGAACGCTCTATCACGAAGCATATTTCTTGATGTTTCTAATTCTTCCTCAAATGATTTTCTAAATTCATCATTTAATACAACCTTAGAAATTAAATTCATTCCTAATTGAGTTGAATTACTCCATTTACTTCTACTTGAGAATTTATTAGCTCTATCAAAATCATATAAATTATCTTTATTGCTAGATACACAAATTTGAGCTCCAATTCTAATTCCATATAAAGCCATTGTCTTTGAACCAGAGAATGCCATAATGCTAATAGCACTAGGATTTAAATCCTTGTATCTATAAATATTCTTTCTAGTTGCCTCAAAGCCTCTATAGTCATAATCAATATATGCCATATCGTGAAGTAAAATAATTGGTGTATTATCCATTGATAATTCTTGAATAATATCAATCAAGCCTTCCCATTCTGAATCATTCATAATAAATCCAGTAGGATTTTGACATGGATCATTAACTATAATTAAAACTCTTTTTTGAGTTTCTTTAAGCTTTAGCATTTTTTCTTTAACATCTTTTAAATCAAATCTACCATCTTCATTAAATAGATTATATGTTTCAAAGCCTACATTATTTTCATATGCGACTTGTTTATAATTTCCCCACATATAGTTAGGAACTAATACATTGTCACCATCATTTAAATAGTTTGCGATAGTGTTAGATAAAGCACCAGTACCACCAGGTGTTGCCATAACACTTGATATATCCTTAAACTCATCATATTTTTCACGGAATACCCATTTTTTTAATGCTTCATGATAATCCTTAGATCCAGGAGTTGATGCATAAGCATATTTTTCATCTGCATTTAAGCTTAATAATGCCTTATCAACACTTTTAAATGTTAATAGCTTACCATCCTCATCATATAGCATACCTATAGTTGCATTAACTATTTCGGGGTCCTTCTTTTTCATTTCTTTAGCTATCTGTCCTAAAGTAATAATATTACTTTTATCTTCTTTAATTAAACTTCTTTTTGCTAAAATACTCATAATATTACCTCTTTTGCATTAATATTTTATCATAAGTATATTTATTATTAAATATAAAAATAAAAAAAGAAGAGCTGGCATAAATGCCAGCATTAGGAAAATATTATGAAATTAAGAAATTATATTTTATTCAATGGTAATAAGCTTTTTAGGCTCTGTTTGTGGCTTTACCTTTTCAATTTTGATATTCAATACACCATCATTTAAGGTTGCCTTAATTCCTTCTGGATTTGAGTTTTCAAGATAATATTTACGAGTCATATTCATAAATACTCTTTCCTTTTTTAGATATTCCTTTTTATCATTATTGTTTTCATTATTGACATTTACTGTCAATGTATCATCTTCTAATTCTAGCTTGATATTTTCCTTTTTAACACCAGGAATTTCAATTTGTAGATTATAAGAATCATTATCCTCATAAATGTCAGTTTTCAAATCACGACAGAACATATCATCCATCATATCATCGAAAAAGCTAAATAAATCATCATTTTTATTTTGTTCTAAATTATACATACAAAACACCACCTTATTCTATTTCAATAGTCTTTTTAGTTTTTTCTGGCTTTTTAAGCTTAATAGTTACACATAAAATACCATCTTCAAGTGAAGCCTTAATTCCATCTTCTTCAATATCATTGAAATAAATACTTCTCTTAAGCTTTAAATCATTTCTTTCTCTAATAAGATATTTGATATCTTTGTTTTCCTTTTTAGGCTTTGCCTCAATTGTAAGTGTAGAATCCTCAAATTGAATATTGATATCTTCTTTTTTGATACCTGGTAAATCAGCATATACCTTATATTCACCATCTAGTGCAACACAATCAATTGGGAATGATTTATAGCCTCCATTTCTATAGAACATGTTATTTAGTTGATTTGCAAAATCATATAATTCATTTCTCATATTAATTACCTCTTTCATTTTTTATTATTTTTTTTGTTAGCACTCTAACACCTTATCTGCTAACTACACTTATAGTATATCACATATTTTAGCACTGTCAATAGTTGAGTGCTAATTTTTTTAATTTTTTTTATAAAAGAAAAACGAGACTTAATAAGCCTCGTTAAACTTTAGATATTATTTACGCTTTTTAAATATGAAGAATACTACTCCACCAATAATTGAAATACCAATTACTATTCCTAATACAACACCAATAACCATGCCTGTATTATTTTTATCATTTGATTTAGAATTAGATGGTTCATTTGAAGATTCAATTGCTGATTCAGGATTAGATTCAGTATTTGATTCACTACCTGATTCACTTGGTTCTTCTTTATTTACCCATGATGCTTTAATTACAACATCATCAGTAATAGTTATTTCATCATTAATTTTCTTTAATACGCCATTAACTTCCCAACCATTAAATTCCATATTATCAGGAGCGTTAAATAAACAAACAGGTAATAAATATTTAGAATTGTATTCTTTAGTTAAGCTTGACATTTCTCCCTTACCACCATTTGCATTAAATACAATTTTATAAGAATCATATTCCCAAATAACTTTGATTGTTGAATCTGCATCAATTGTAATATTTTCTTTTTCAGCATATTCTAAATCATTATATAAATAACATTTAAAATGCATATGCTCTGGAGCTTTGAAAGTGCATTCTGGTAATTCAAATGTACCATATGATACATCAGTTAAAGCTTCACTTATACCATTATTAATATCGATTGTAATATTATAAGATGCTTTAGGAGTTAAGCTTAAATATTTTAAAGCTATAACTTGGAAATGATCGCCTGTAAATTCTTCAGGATTAGAACCATCTTCATTTCTTGATACGATTAAATCATATTTTCCTTTATAATTTGATAATTCTATACTACCATAAGGTATAGCTCGATTACTAGATGTTAATAATAATTGTCCACCTTCTATTACAAGAGATTCATATCCAGCTAATGCAGATAAACCTTTAATATTAAATGTACCTGATTTTATTATTATATTATATGCATAAATAGAAACATAATTAGAATCCATTATTAATGATCCAGTACCTTTAAATATAAGTGTGCTTGAATTAGATATTTCTATTCCTGATAATTCAGCTTCTTCATCTATATAATTAGGAACTGGATTAATATGGTTTTCACCAATTAAATTAATAATTAAATCTGATTCTGCATATATACATGCGGCAACATCAATTTCAGGACCATCATTATCATATACATAACCTTTTCCTGTATAAGAATAATTAGATAATGTTAATGTGTTTGTTTCTGGATCGTAAGATACCTTTCCATCACCAAATAAATCATCTTGATTATCTTCATTAATTCTTGTTCCGCCAACATATAAATCATATTCAAGTAAATTTTCAACATAAGTATATTTAAAAATATTTAATTCATCTGAAAAATGATCTAAATGAATATCAGTATCTCCTGAGAAATTGCCTTGATAATATACTAATGCATCTCCCATGTCTGGCCATGTATCTTCATTAAATTGTCCAGCAAATACTTGTGAATTTGCGACATCTCTCGAATCTAAAATAAACTTACCACTATTATAAATGAAATTTGCTTTTAATGCACAATAGATTAGCTTATTGAAATTTTTAACTTCTAATCTTCCACCATTTATTTCAATATTATTATTCTCTCCTATACATATAATTCCTTGTGAATTAGATGCACAATTTCCGTTTAATGTTAATGTACCATCATTTATTTGAACTAAGCTTGGACCAGATAAACCATATCTAAAATTATTAAATGTAACATCTGCACCATTTTGAATATAATTTGCAGAGCCAGATGTAGGAAAATCAATACCATTTACTGATTGACTACCACCATTAATTGTAAGTGAACCATCACCTTCAATAATAAACTTTCCATAAACAGAATTAACTACAATACCGTCTGATTTATATTTATCACTTAAAGTAATTTTTGAATTTCCTTTTAAAACTAATTTAACTTGATTAACAGTAACACCTAAAGCAGCATATGTTGGATTCTTTCCACTTTGACTTAGTACGCGTACACCGTCACCCTCATAAATAAAATTATTTAATGTTAATGTACCAATTTTATTTTCTGTATCATATTCATATGTTACTCCATCAGGCATTGGCTTATCCTTATATAAAGGAGTATCTCCAATTATTATTCCATAAAAATTATCAAGATAACCATATCCAGTCGCATCAGAATAATTGTGTCCTGTATTTCCCATTATTTCGCCACAAACTTCACATTCATAATATGATTGTTCTAATTCAACATATTGTGTATATTTATGACTTATTCCATCTAATGTAGCTACATACTCTTCTGTTTCATTATCGCCAAGATTTGAACAAGCATATAATTCTGCACCAGTTAATGCACAAGCTAAATCTGTATATTTTTCATTAATATAAATTACATTTTCATTAGTACCTTCAAATATATCTTTGTGTTCTTCTATTTTTACGTCAGTTTCTTTTAGCTTCCAAGATATATTATCTGTATCAGATACTGCAAGCATATATCTATTTTCTTCTTTTGTAACATCCATAGAAAATGCGTCTCTTGTTGCAGAAAAGGCAATATGGGGTTTAGTTTGATTTATTTCAATTGGACTAACATTTGATGCACCAGAAATCGTAATAGGTGTACCATTACTTGTTACTTTTGGTTCATCCTCTATAAAAGCATTTGTTCCTATATTAAAATGACATATACTTTCTCCGACTATACTCTCTTCTTGTCTTAAAAATGTACCACCATAAATATATGTTTGACCCATAGTAGCACTTAAGCTTGAATCATCGCCTCTAAATGTACCACCATAAATCTTAACAATACCACCATTATTACTTACACAGCTTGTTGCTTCATGATTAACTGTAGTATTAACATCAAAAGTAACATCAACATTTACTAATGTTAATTTACCTTCTCCAGAAGTTCTTAAAACTGCCTTTTTATTATCACTATTATTCATTAAAGATAATGTTGATCCACCCTTAGAATCATATATAAATAATGATCCACCATCTTTAACATGAAATAGATATTCATCAAATGTTCTACCTGTTCTTCTAATATCGTGACCATTTAAATCAAGAAAAACTTGAACAGTAAACATAGAACTAATACTTGCATTATAATGTCTAAGGATCTCAAATGTTTTA
>Ga0247610_10004835_pt1 | contig 14314 bp, 8 predicted proteins | sample 174DNAGHGhighgp2_FD_193483 | JGI IMG/M metagenome (GOLD analysis project Ga0247610, IMG submission 193483) | Sheep rumen microbial communities from Palmerston North, Manawatu-Wanganui, New Zealand - 1742 DNA GHGhigh gp2 | ecosystem: Host-associated > Mammals > Digestive system > Stomach > Rumen ... | reverse complement strand
TTCTGACCTTTAGCGGCCCATTCATCGATATACTCGGCCATCGGCGACGACGGAGTGATAGGATAAATGGCGGCCACTTCACTGAACATGTAGGCAACATGAGCCGCAGCCTGGTTACCATCACATGTCAAAAACTTTTTTTCTGCCATTTCTATTGGTTTTAGTAATGAATTTATTGTGTTGTCTTTCTATGAGTTAGCCGTTTTACGTTCATAGCAATTGACCACAAACGATTTAGGCCGCAAAATTAGGCATTCCCCGACAAATAAACAACCTTATATAAAAAAAGATTTTTTTCTCGAAAAAACACATTTTTTGAGGCACTATTGAAATAATTTGTATTTTTGCGCGCTCAAAACAAGGAATTATCATTAACAACAACATTAAACTAATTAAAAATGAAGAAGTTATTCTTAACTTTAGGTCTGGCCAGCCTTTTCTTGGTCGCCTGCAACAACACCCCTAAGGAGCAACCCGTTCAATCCGCCGAGCCTGCTCAAGTTCAAGAGATAAAGACCAATGCCGTCGCAGAAAAGAAAGAATGCCCGATGGAGGCTCTGAAAGCCGAGTACGCCAACTGGGACAACATGACCGACGAGGCCAAGGCCGAACTGAACAAAAAAGCCGCCAGCTTGTTTGCCGAAATGCAAGCCAAGAAGGCCGAATGCGAAGCCGATAGCAAAAACTGCTGCAAGGAAGGCAAAGAGGAATGTGAGAAGAAGATGGCCGAAATGACCGAAGAACAAAAGAAAGAATGTGAAGCCAAATGTGCTGAAATGAAGGCTCAGTGCGAGCAAATGAAGGCCGCTTGGGAAAACTTCGCCAACCTCAGCGTCGACGAGCAGAAGGATTTCATCATGAAGCAACTTGAAAACTGCGGCGGTGAAAAGAATTGCTGCAAAGGCGAAGAAGGCCACCAATGCCAACATGAAGCCAAATAAGCATTCATAAAACAACACCAGAAAAGAGGGCTGAAAAGTCCTCTTTTTTTTGTACCATATACCCCAACCCAACCAGGACGCAAGTACGCACGCAAGGTGGTGAAAAAATAACGACCTAACACTGAACACAAATACGTTTTTTTCCCGAACACGGATTGCACGGATAGACACGGATATAATTTTCCGCGAAAATCCGTGGAATCCGTGTTCACTTTTGTTATTTGTGACAGATTTGCGAAAGATTTGTTTCCCTACTTGATTTTTTTGTATTTTTGCAATTTAATCCAAATTGCGCCCAAATGTACGCTTTCATCACCGGAAGAATCGATGAAAAATCGCCGACTTACGTTGTGTTAGACAACCACGGCATCGGCTATTTCGTCAACATCACGCTCAACACCTTCACCGCCATCGGCGAGAAGGAAGAAGTCAGGTTGTTCGTCCATGAGCAAATCCTCGAAGACGCACACAACCTCTTCGGATTCTTCACCGCCAAGGAACGCGACCTGTTTGAGCTGCTCATTTCCGTGTCGGGCGTGGGCTGCAATACGGCAAGACTCATCCTCAGCTCGCTGACCGTCAACGAGTTGAGCAACGCCATCGCCAACGATGACGTGCGCACCATACAAGCTGTGAAAGGCATCGGTGCAAAGACCGCCCAACGCATCGTCATCGACCTGAAAGACAAACTGAAGAAAAACGACTTTGCGACGGAAATTTTCGCCGCTCCAAACAATACAATCAAATCCGAAGCGTTATCAGCATTGACGATATTGGGCTTCAGCAAAGCTGCCGTCGACAAAGCCCTCGACAAACTGCTCAAGCAAATGCCCGAAGCCAATGTGGAGACTCTGATTAAGGAAGCACTTAAAGTGTTATAATTCAACTTTGTAAATAATGAACAAACACTATAATATAAAGCGGAATGAGAAATGTGGATTGCTGAACGGAAGCAAAGCCCAACAACGCATCACGACATTCAGCATTCAACATGCAACATTCCCAATCTTACTTTTTCTTGCCTTGTTCTTATCGCTATGCCCTCGTTTGTCGGCTGCCGAGCTTTTGAACTATCCCCTCCCTTACGCCTATCAGTATTACCCTGTCGAACCTGACACCACCAAGGTCATCTACCCCATCCCCGTCAACAGCGGCAACCCCATCGAGGACCTCCACAACCAATCGCCCCTCTACCTCAACGACCCTTCCAACTTCACGACCGAAATCATCTACGACCCGCTGACGCGACAATACACATTCAAACGCCGCATCGGCGATTTCTATTACGACACACCAACCACCCTTACTGAGAACGAATACTTTGAATATCAGAACCGTAAGGGCATACAAGAATACTGGAAAGAGCGCCGCAGCCAAAACGCCCGTTCGACCACCAACGGCAACTCCATCATCCCGCCCATGTTTATCGGCGGCAAAGGATTTGAGACCATCTTCGGCAGCAACACCGTGGAAATCAGACCTCAAGGTTCGGTCGACATCACCTTTGGCGACAAATACAACTACCGCGACGACCCCTCGTTCAGCGAACGCCGCAAACGCCACAACGACTTCATCATGGATATGGACATCCAACTGAACGTGATGGCCAAAATCGGCGACAAAATCAACTTCAACATCAACAAGAACACCAAGGCGACCTTCAACTACCAAGACAAGCTCGCCTTGAAATACGAAGGCAAGGAAGACGAAATCATCCAACTCTTGGAAGCCGGTAACGTCAACTTCCCCCTCAACAGCACCCTCATCACCGGTACGCAACAGCTTTTCGGTATCAAGAGCAAACTGAAATTCGGCAACACCACCATTTCGTCCATCGTTTCATACCAAGAGAGTGAATCGCAGAACATCACGGTGCAAGGTGGTGCGCAAACCAACGAATTCAATATCAGCTGCTTGGACTACGAAGAAAACCGCCACTTCTTCCTCAGCCAGTATTTCCGCGACCAATACGAAGCCGCCCTCACCACCCTGCCTACGGTTACTTCGAGCGTCAACATCACCAAAATCGAGGTGTGGATTACCAACACCAACACATCGACGCAGAACACACGTAACATCCTCGCCCTGACCGATTTGGCCGAAGGCAAGGAAGAATGGATCTACAACCCTGAAATCGCCCCGGCCAACACCAGCACGATTTATCCGCGCAATGGTGCCAACGACCTGGTTGCCCGCATGGACACCACACAGATTCGCAACATCAGCACGGTGACCAATTACATGAGCAACGACCCCATGCGTTTGGGCAAGACCGGCTATATGGTGTCGGGCCGCGACTTCGAAAAGGTGGAAAACGCCCGCCGACTGACCAACACCGAATTCTCGCTCAACTCGAAGTTAGGCTTTATCTCCCTCAATATCAACCTCAACTCGAATCAATCGCTAGCTGTAGCCTACCAATACACCATCGTCGGCAGCAACGAAGTCTACCAAGTGGGTGAATTCTCCGACCAAGGCATCAATACTCCCAATGTTTTGGTGACCAAGCTATTGAGAGGCACGACGGTCAACACCAAGATGCCCATCTGGAACCTGATGATGAAAAACGTCTACAACTTCAGGGCCTACCAAGTGAGTTCGCAAGACTTCATGCTTTATGTGTTCTACAACGGCAACTCCAACAGCACCCCGATGGGCTATTTCACCGAAGGCTCGGCAAAAGGCATCTCGCTGCTCCACCTGATGGGTTTGGACAACTTGACCACCCAAAACAACCCCATACCTGGCGGTGATGGCGTGTTCGACTTCATCGACCATGCGGCCACGCAAGGCGGTACCATCAACGCAGCCAACGGACGTATCTTCTTCCCTGTGCTGGAACCTTTCGGCTCGCACATCCGCAAAAAAATCTTCCCCGATGAACCCGATTTGGCCGAAAAATATGCCTACGACTCGCTCTATACGACAACCAAAACCAGAGCAGAACAATACTCCGAAAAGAACAAATTTACACTGAAAGGCTACTACTCGTCGCAGTCGGGCAGCGAAATCAGCCTCAACGCCATGAATGTGGCACAAGGCTCGGTGACGGTGACGGCAGGAGGCACACAACTCGTCGAAAACGTCGACTATACCGTTGACTACACCCTTGGCCGCGTGACCATCATCAACGAAGGCATCCTCAATTCGGGCACACCCATCAACATCTCGTTGGAGGCCAACAGCGGCTTCAGTGCCTTAAAGAAAACCTTCCTCGGTGCCCGCGTCGAGCACGAATTCAACCCTGACTTCCACCTTGGCGGTACGGTGCTTTACCTCGGCGAGCGCTCCTATACGCAAAAGATCAACTATGGCGAAGAAGCCATCGCCAACACCATCTATGGTGCCGACATCAGCTACAACACCGAAGCCCGCTGGCTGACCAGTTTCATCAATGCCCTGCCTGGCATCAGCACCAAGGCTCCATCGCGCATCCGCGTTGACGGCGAGTTTGCCCACTTCATCCCAGGCCTGTCGCGTTCGGCAAGCGAGCGAGGCACCTCCTATATCGACGACTTCGAAGGTGCCAAGTCGACCATCGACTTACGTCTGCCCACCCTTTGGGTGATGGCCAGCACGCCGCAAAACCAAACCGACCTCTTCCCCGAAGCCGCCGCCAACACTGGCCTCAACTATGGCAAGAACCGCGCCAAGCTATCGTGGTACGTCATCGACAACACCGTCTTCTACGACCGCTATTATAACCAACGCCCGCGCAATGTCACCACTGAAGAACTTTCGAGAAACGCAGTGCGTCAGGTGCTTGAAACCGAACTTTTCCCCACCAAGGACATCGAAACCGGAACACAGACCAATATGAGCGTCCTCAACTTGGCCTACTATCCCAGCGAGCGTGGTCCCTACAACTACGATGTCAACCCGACGCCTTATTCCGCAGGTATCGACGAACAAGGTATGCTCAACGACCCAGGAAGTCGTTGGGGAGGTATCATGCGCCGCATGGAGACGACCGACTTTGAAGCCACCAACATCGAATACATCGAATTCTGGCTGATGGACCCCTTCGAGGAAGAAGAATTTGCCAACAACCCCGGTAAGCTCTATATCAACTTGGGCGACATCTCCGAAGATATCTTGCGCGATGGTCGCAAGTTCTACGAAAACGGTTTGCCCACCACCGAACAAGTGGTCAACGTCGACACCACCATTTGGGGCCGTGTACCTACCTTGCAAGACCTTGTGGGTACCTTCAGCAACGAGGCTTCGGCCCGTCAATATCAAGACGTTGGTTACGATGGCTTGCGCAACGAGGACGAGCGCACCTTCTTTGAGAATTCCTATTTGGACGCTATCAGAAACCGTTTTGGTGAAGACTCACCAGTCTACACCAATGCCTACGATGACCCTTCGGGCGACGACTACCACTACTTCCGCTCCTCCGATTGGGAAGACGATGAGTTACACTCCAGCATCCTTGAGCGCTACAAGAAATACAACGGCCCCGACGGCAACTCCCCTTCCGACCAACAGCAAACTGAGGTTTACACCACCAGCAACTCCACTTTGCCCAATGTGGAAGACATCAACAATGACAACACCTTGAGCGAGTCGGAGCGTTATTACCAATACGTCATCGACCTCGACCCCGCCAAGATGGTCGTGGGACGCAACCACGTGGCCGACATCTTCCGTTCCAACAACATCACGTTGCCCAACGGACAAACAACGCAGACCACTTGGTACCAGTTCCGCATCCCAGTGAAGCAACCCGACAAAGTCATTGGCCACATCGATGACATGTCGAGCATCCGTTTCATGCGTATGTTCGTCACCGAATTCCAGCGCCCCATCGTGTTGCGTTTTGCCACCCTCGACCTCGTCAAAGGTGAATGGCGTTCCTATACGCAAAGCATCCAGGCTCCCGGCGAATACCAGCCTGACGACATCAGCAACGCGACCACTTTCGACGTTTCGGCCGTCAGCATCGACGAAAACAGCCGACGCGAGCCTGTGCCCTACGTCATCCCGCCTGGCATCCAACAAGAAATGATGATCGGAACGGTGCAAACCACCCGCATCAACGAGCAGTCGCTGCAAATGACCGTGCAAAACCTCACCGATGGCGACGGTCGCGCCATCTACAAAACTGCCGACTTCGACTTGCGACAATACAAATACCTCAAGATGTTTGTCCACGCCGAAGCCGCCCATGAGGACAGTCCTTTAGAGGACCAAGACCTCACCGTCTTCATGCGTATCGGTACCGACTTCACCGAAAACTACTACGAATACGAAGTGCCGATGAAGGTGACGCCATGGGGGACACCGCCCACCAACAAAGATGCCATTTGGCCTGAAATCAACAACTTGGACATCCGTTTGGAAGACTTCGTTGAGGTGAAACAACGCCGTAATGAAGCCATGAACCAACCCAATAGCAACGTGCGCCTCAACTACATCTATTCCGAAAAGATGAAGAAAGGCACTGTGGACGGCAAAGACTACTACCATACCATCAAGGTGATTGGTAACCCGAGCATCAGCGATGTGGAAGCCATGATGATAGGTATCCGCAACCCGAAACGCCAAAACCTGGCCAGCACCGACGACGGACTGCCAAAGAGCGCCGTGGTGTGGGTCAATGAGCTGCGTCTCACCGAATTGAGCAGCAAGGGGGGTGTGGCAGCCACAGGTAGATTTGAAGCCACCTTGGCCGACTTGGGTCGCGTCAGCTTTACGGGATCCTACAGCTCGGCTGGCTTCGGTGCCTTGGACAGCGATGTCACCAGCAACAACTTTGAGGCCAACTCCGCCTTTAGCGTCAGCACCGACCTCGAATTGGGCAAATTCTTCGAAGGCATCGGACTCAAGGTGCCCATGCACTTCGACTACGGCCAAACCAACGTCACCCCGCTCTACAACCCTTACGACCCTGACATCAAGATGAAAGATGCCCTCGCCGCCCTCAACAGCGATGAGGAACGCACCGAACTGACCTCGAAGATTCATGACTTCACGCGCTACAAGAACATCAATTTTATGAACGTCAGAAAAGAACGCGTGACCAAGAAGCGCAACAAAGGTGAAGAAGAGGAAAACAAGCCCAAGGAAAACACCCGTGACCCCAACCGTGCGCTTGGCGGTGGCCGTGGCAACATGCCCAGAGTCCACATCTACGACATCGAGAACTTCAACCTCTCGTTCTCCTACAGCGAGACCTACCACGAGAACACCGACATTCGCTACGACCTAAGCAAGACCTATCGCGGCGGACTGGGCTACAACTATTCGGGCAATCCCAAACCCGTGGAACCTTTCGCCAAGGCCAAATGGGCATCGAAGCCTGCGCTGCAAATCATCAAGGACATCAACTTCTTCTACGCACCCAAGAGTCTTTCGTTCAACACCGAAATGTATCGTCTCTACAACGAGCGTGAAATGCGTAACAAGAGCGGCGGCGAAATCATCATTACCCCGACCCTCTCGAAGCAATGGGACTGGAACCGCAACTACCAGCTGCGCTACGACCTCACCAAAGCCCTCACCTTCGAGTATTCGGCCCAAGCCCAAGCCTACATCTACGAGCCTGCGGGCTTCGTCGACCGCAACTTGGAGCCTGAAAAATGGCAGAAAAACCAAGACACCATCAAGAACGAACTGAAACACCTTGGATCGATGTCGCGCTACCAGCAAAACGTCAACGCGAACTACACCTTGCCCATCAACAAGATTCCGATTCTCAACTGGATCAACGCCAGTGCAAGCTATCAAGGCACCTACTATTGGACGGCCTCAGCCCTTTCGGTACAAGACCGCCTTGGCAACACCATCGAGAACTCGAACAGCATCCAGGGCAACGCCACTTTAGACTTCACGAAGCTATATAATAAGGTGCCCTACCTCAAGCAGGTGAACACGCCGCAGCGACGCAACAACAACAGCGGAAACAGCCGTGGTGGCCGCAATGAAAAGGAAAAAGACGAGGAAAAGGGACAAAGTGCCGACTCGACAGCCAAGGCGAAGCCTAAAGCCAACTTCGGCAAATTTGTGCTCGACAACAGCTTGCGCATTTTGACCCTCGTCAAAAAAGTGTCGGGAACCTATAGCATCAACACCGGCCAAACCCTGCCTGGATTTATGCCCAAGCCCACATGGTTAGGTATGAGCACTAACAACGGCTGGGCACCGGGATTCGGCTTTGTTCTCGGCAGTACCTTTGGTGAAGATGCCAACGAATACGACAAAGCCGTGGCCCGCAGTATCGACTTAGACGATGCCCATACCTGGCTCACACGGGACTCGATTCTCAACCAGCCCTACTTGCGCCGCAGGACAGAAAACATCAACTACCGTGTCAATACTGAGCCGCTACCAGGCCTCAAGATTGACTTCACCGGAACGAGCAACTACGCCGAAAACTACCAACACTACTTCCGCTTCGACAACGAGTTGCAAAGATTCCAGACTTACACACCCACGCAAGGCGGCAGCTTCAGCACGAGCTACCTGATGTGGGGTACCTCGTTTGCCGCCCCCGACACTGCAGGACGCTCACCCTTGTTCGACAACCTTTTGGAATATCGAAAGATTATCGCTGAACGTATCGCTCGCGACAACCCGCAATGGGTCGAAAACGTCAACCAATTCGTCTACGATAGCCTCGCTGGCGATTATTTCCCATCAGGCTACAACTCGTCCTCATCAGAAGTGCTGATGTATTCGTTCATCGCTGCCTACACTGGCAAAGACCCGAGCACCATCAAGTTCAACCCATTCCCACGTATCCCCTTGCCCAACTGGAGCTTCACCTACAGCGGCCTGACCAATATCCCCGCCATCGGCAAGATTTTCAAGACGTTTAGCATCACTCACTCCTACAAGTCGAACTACAATATCAGCTCGTGGGCCACCAACGTCAATTACGATCCCAACAACACCATCGCGACCTACGAAAACTCCGACATTATCATTCCAAAATACGACATACAGCAAATCGTACTCAACGAGCAGTTCATGCCGCTCATCGGTATCGACTTAGGTCTGCAGAACTCGATGACGGCCAACTTCCAATACAAGAAATCGCGTTCGATGACCCTCAGCTTTGCCAACAACCAGCTCACCGAAATGAACAGCAGCGAAATCGTCGTTGGCGCAGGCTACCGCATCAAGGGGCTGTCGTTCAACATCACGCCATTGGGTGGAGGCAAGTCGCGCAACATCAAGAACGACCTCATCCTGAAACTCGACATCGGCTACAAGAAAGACATCACCGTCTTGCGCCGCATTGACGAAAACAACAACCAAGTTTCGGCTGGACAAGATAAGATCAACTTCTACCTTACCGCCGACTACACCTTCAGCCAACGTCTCACTGCGCAGCTCTTCTTCAAGCGCGATGTCAACATCCCCAAGGTGGCCAACAACTTCCGCACCGCAACCACCTACGCCGGTCTCACCATCAGATTCAACCTAGCACAATAAAATTTTCCAACAATTGTAAAAGCTGACGTTAAAATACGTAATTTCGCAGCCAATTTAGAAACACCTAAAACATACAAGAAATGAATATTCCAACCAACCTGAAGTACACAAACGACGACGAATGGATCCGCGTTGAAGGCGAAGAAGCATTCGTTGGTATCACCGATTATGCCCAGCACGAGCTTGGCGACATCACTTTCGTTGATGTTGACCCCGACCTCGTGGGCGAAACCCTTGACGCACAAGAAGAATTTGGCGCCATCGAGGCTGTGAAGACCACTGCCGAGTTGCTGATGCCTGTCACTGGCGAGATTCTGGAAGTGAACGAAGCCTTGGCCGATGAAGAGAACGCCAAGCTCGTCAACACCGACCCCTATGGTGAAGCATGGATCATCAAGATCAAGGTGAGCGACCCCGCCGAACTCGACAACCTGCTCGACGCCGCTGCCTACGAAGCCAAGATCGGTTAATCTCTTGGAAAAAATGACCCGAAATAGCATCCCGGGAATCCTGTGTGGAATCGTTATCCTGATTCTGACAGGGCTTCCGGGTTCTGTTTTTCCCCAAGTCAAGCCCATCTTCGGACTCGACAAAGTGGTGCATATCCTCATGTATGCCACCTTCGCTTTTCTTTGCATCTGGGGCTACCGCCAGCCCTACCAAGAAGGCACCGATACCTACCGCCGCAAGGCACTCATTTTTACCTGCATCATCAGCATCCTTTATGGCGGACTCACCGAACTCATGCAGGAATTCCTCGTTCGCTCACGCATTGGAAGCTGGTTCGACTTCCTTGCCGACACTATCGGCACATTGTTAGGAATCAGCATTTTCCGATATTTTTTCAGCAAAGGAAAATAAAATTCCAAATTATTGCGTTTGATAAGCAAATAATTCCTATTTTCGCACCCAAAATAGGAAAGTAAATAATTAAAAAACATAATGCCATGGAAGAGAAGAAATCCCCAAAAGCCAATCTTGAGAACAAGAAGCTCATGTTCATGCAGATAGGCATGGTTATCAGCCTATTAATTGCATGGTTGGCTTTCGAGCACAAGAGCTACGACAGACGCGAAATCGACGAGAGCCTGCTCAACAGAGAGGTCGTCCTCGATGAGGAAATGGTCGAAATCACCAAGCAAGAGGAGCCGAAACCGCAACCGGTGGAGGTGCCGAAGCAAACGACCCAACTCGAAATCGTGGAAGACGACGTCGAAGTGGAAGACATCGAAATCAACGCCGAGGTTGACCAAACCGAGGTCATTGAGGAATATGTCCCCGTTGAAGTCGAGGAAGAGGAAGTCGTTGAGGCTGAGGTATTCACCATCGTGGAAGAGATGCCTGCTTATCCTGGTGGCGATGCCAAGTTGTATGAATACCTCGGCAAGAACATCAAGTACCCCCAGATTGCCCGTGAAAGCGGCATCCAAGGTCGTGTGTTCGTCAACTTCGTTGTTGAACCTGATGGTAGCGTCTCCAACGTGAAAGTGATGCGTGGCATCGGCGGTGGGTGCGACGAAGAAGCCGTGCGCGTCATTAAGACCATGCCGAAGTGGAAACCCGGCAAGCAACGCGGTAAGGCCGTGCGTGTGACCTACACGATTCCCGTCGTGTTCAAGCTACAGTAAGTCTAAGCGCAAAACGAAAAATGGAAAAGCCAGCATCATGCTGGCTTTTCTTGTATCTAGGCAGTGGTCATTGCGAGGAACCCAAACATCCAACAAGGTAGGTACAAGTTTCTGGATTGCTTCGTCGTTCCTCCTAGCAATGACACTAAGCGTGAAAATGAGCAAACACAATAGATGCCTTGGCTGGCCCGATGATTTCGGCGAGTTGTTCCTCACTGGCTTCTTTGATGCCTTTCACCGATTTCAGCTCCAACAGCAGCTTTTCGGCTGTCTTCTTCCCCACCCCCTTGATGTCGGCCAACTCAGAATGTATGAAACCTTTCTCGAATTTCTTGCGATGGAAAGTGATGGCGAAGCGGTGCACCTCATCCTGAATGTGAGTGAGCAAGCGAAACACCTCCGAATTGGGTTTCAATCCCACCACACGAGGCGGAAAACCAAACAACAGTTCGTTAGTGCGGTGATGGTCGTCCTTGGCCAAACCTGCAATAGGAATGTCTATATGCAGTTCATCCTGTATTACCTGTCGCACCACTTCCATCTGTCCTTTGCCGCCATCGGTGATGATGAGGTTGGGCAAAGGCTTGCCCTCCTCAATCAAGCGCGAATAACGTCGACGCACCACTTCCTTCATTGAAGCGTAGTCGTCGGGGCCTTCCACCGTCTTGATGTTGAAATGACGATAGGCAGCCTTGTTGGGTTTGCCTTTCACAAACTGCACCATGCCCGCCACGGCATAGTCACCCTGAAAGTTAGAGTTGTCGAAGCACTCAATCACTTCGGGGATTTCGTCCAATTGCAAGGCTTCCTTCAGCTGGTTTAATACCCGTTTTTGGTGGCGCTCGGGGTCAACGAGGGAGCGTTGCTTCTCCAAGTCAATCTTGTATTGCACGGCATTGCGACGCGAGAGTTCAAGGAGTTTTAGCTTGTCGCCTCGTTGGGGTACGGTCATCTCTACATCCTCGATTTTGTAGTCGAGTTTCATAGGCACGATGATTTCGGGCGCATGTTCGCCAAACTGTTGCCGCAAGTCCATGATGGCCAGCAGCAGAAGCTCGTCAGCTGTTTCCTCCAACTTGCGCTTCATCTCGAAGGAATGGCTCTGCACCACGGCACCGTCCTTCACTTTCATGTAGTTGACATAAAATGTCTCGTCTTCGTCGACGTATGAAAACACCTCCACATCGTGAATCGTCGCGCTGACCACGGTTGAACGACTGCGGTAGTTCTCCAAAAGGTCGTATTTCACCTTGATTTCCTGAGCAGCCTCAAACTCCATCCGTGAAGCATAATCCATCATCTGAGCTTTCAATTCACGCAACACCCCACCCAAGTTTCCTTTGATAATCTCGCGGATTTCGGCAATCATCGCGTTGTAGTCGTCCTTCGAAATCAAGCCTTCGCAAGGGCCATTGCATTTGTGGATGTGGTAATCCAAACAGACCTTGTATTTCCCTTTTTCGACACCCGTTTCCGTCAGTGGCGTGCGGCAGGAGCGTACCTTGTAGACTTGGCTCAGCAAATCCAACAGGATATGCGCGGTGCGTACCGAAGGATAAGGGCCATAATAGTCGGAGCCGTCGTTCACTTTTTTTCGGGTCAGAAACACACGCGGGTAAGCCTCCTTCTTGATGCAAATCCAAGGGTAGGTCTTGTCGTCCTTCAGCATGATGTTGTAGCGCGGCTTGTACTGCTTGATCATAGTGTTTTCCAGCAGCAGCGCCTCCGACTCTGAGTCTACGATGCTGTATTCCAGGTCAGCGATTTTGCTCACTAAGACGCGTGTCTTGCCAAATTGTTCCTTATTGAAATAACTGCTGACGCGGCGTTTCAGGTTCTTGGCCTTGCCCACATAGATGAGCGTGCCGTTTTTGTCGAAATAGCGGTACACGCCGGGCTTGTTGGGCAGTGCGGCGAGCTTTTGTTTTACTATTTCAGGCAATTCTATCATAGACGTTTCTCTCACAAAACTTACAAAACCTATAAAACTCTTTCTTAGCTGGGGAAAGCGGCCAACCGGCCCGCTTTCCGGCGGCAACCCAGTTGGGTGCCGCCACACGCTTTTCCTTGGATTTTATCTGTTTTGTTGGTTTTGTTGGTTTTGTGATAAATAAACTATTCTTGCTTCTTTCTCATGTGGTCCCAGCCTTGGGCTTTGATGGGGATGACGTGTAGGTCGGGGGTTACCATCTCAGCCACGCCAGCGTTTTCGGTCATATAACCAATGACGGTCACATCCGCCGACAGGCTTTGTATCTTCTCGTAATCTTTTTGGTCGATAGTGAAAAGCAATTCGTAATCCTCTCCCCCACTCAACGCGGCCACCGAGGGCACAATTTGGAATTCCTTGGCCATATTGCTCGTGGTGGCATCCAAAGGTATTCTGTCCTCATATAACTGACAACCCACTCTAGACTCTTTGCAAAGGTGCAGAATCTCAGAAGCCAAGCCATCGGAAATATCAATCATCGAGGTAGGCTTGATGCCCAATTGCTTGAACTGTTCAACAATGTCCTTGCGGGCTTCGGGTTTCAACTGACGCTCAAGTACATAGTCCATACCTTCCAGCTTAGGTTGCATGTTGGGATTAGAGAGGAATTCAACTTTTTCTCTTTCGAGGATGAGCAGGCCGATATAAGCCCCGCCCAGGTCGCCCGTCACGCAAAGCAAGTCGTTCTTTTTGGCACCGCTGCGATAAACGATGTCTTCTTCCTTGGCCATGCCGATAACCGTGATGGAAATCACCAGTCCCGTCTTGCTGGAGGTGGTGTCACCGCCCACCATGTCCACATGGTAGCGTTCGCAGGCCAAACGGATGCCAGCATAGAGTTCGTCCAAGGCCTCAACAGAAAAACGGTTCGACACGCCGAGGCCAACCACAATTTGCGTCGGGGTGCCATTCATGGCATAAATGTCAGAGAAATTGCTGACGGCGGCCTTATAGCCAAGGTGTTTCAGCGGGCAGTAGATTAAATCGAAATGGACTCCTTCAATGAGCATATCGACTGAGACAAGGGTTCGTAGCCCTTCGTGGTTGATGACAGCGGCATCGTCGCCGACACCTTTCAGCGACGAGGCATTACGCAACGGGAAATCAGTAGTCAGTTGGTCAATGAGGCCAAACTCGCCCAGTTCATCCAATTCGGTGCGGCGGATGGAATTTTCTTCTTGCATGTGTGTTGATTTAGGCTGCAAAGGTAATAAAAAAGGCGACCCCAGAATCTTGGGATCGCCATTTTTCGTAGGTTTTACAGATAAGCGCAGGGTCGGTAGAGACGCAATCATTGCGTCTCTACAACCCTA
>Ga0247610_10004834_pt1 | contig 14314 bp, 10 predicted proteins | sample 174DNAGHGhighgp2_FD_193483 | JGI IMG/M metagenome (GOLD analysis project Ga0247610, IMG submission 193483) | Sheep rumen microbial communities from Palmerston North, Manawatu-Wanganui, New Zealand - 1742 DNA GHGhigh gp2 | ecosystem: Host-associated > Mammals > Digestive system > Stomach > Rumen... | reverse complement strand
CATCTATCCTGTCGATTATCATTTTCGCGCCGTCTACAGCAAGCTTAACGCAGTCATCACACGAGAAATCGAAAACGACATCCCTGTGGAGCGTGCTGGTCGCATTATAAAGATGGATAATGACATTCGGAGCGCCCTTTACAGCTTCCATTGTCTTCTCGATTATGTGTTCTCTTGATTGTGTTAATACCTGAATGGAAACATCTGAAGGAATAAGGTTATTGTCGATCAGGTGTCTGCAGAAGTTATAGTCTGTATCTGATGCCGCAGGAAAACCGATCTCGATCTCTTTAAATCCGATGGAGCACAGATATTCAAAAAATTCGACCTTTTCTTCCAATGTCATGGGAACTTCGAGAGCCTGATTACCGTCTCTTAAGTCAACGGAGCACCAGATCGGAGCCTTAGTAATCTTATTTGAAGGCCACTTTCTGTCCGGCAGGTCAACTGTCGGATGAGCCTTATATCTGCGGTAATTCATGTCAGCCATAAACCTTCCTCCACCATAGAAGCTTAAAGCTAATTAAAGTTCATTTACGAGGTCTCTAAACATGTCGCCTCTGTGTTCGAAATGCCTGAAATGGTCGTATGACGTACCTATAGAAGACATAATAACAATCTCTCCAGGTTTTGCCCACTCTCTGGCCTTTCTAATAGCTTCCTTATAAGCATTTACAACGTTGTCACGGGTCTTTGGGAACTCATAGACATCGCCTTCCTTATCAGGGATCCTGTAGATCTCATATTTACGGCCATGTGCTTCCTTGGCAATGATGTCAGTAACAAGATCACCGTTAGAACCGTAAATGATAATCCTGTCGCATACATTGAGGATTGCATCGCCCAGCTTGCTGTAGAGGCACTTCTTGTCGGCACCGCCACAGATAAGGACACCCTTCTCATTTCTTGCTGCAAGAGCGTTCATCGTGTTAAGAGAACGGTTCGGAGATGTATCAATAGATGAGTTGTACCACCTTACTCCGTCTATCTCTCTAATAAATTCGATCCTGTGAGGCACGCCCTTAAACGTTTTTGCAACATAAGCGATGTCTTCAGGCTTTACATAGTCGATAACAGCGCATGCTGCAGCAAGGAAATTCTCGACATTGTGAACGCCCGGTATAAATATCTCATCCATACCGCAGATATCAAAGCACTCGCCGTTCTCCTCATAGATGAGCCTTCCGTCTTCAGTATAAGCTCTCGGATACAAAGGAGAATCCGATCTCATGACCTTGCCCTTATTGGCAGAGAAAAGCTTTACTCTGCCCCTGGCAATGTCCTTCATCTCATAAGTCAGGTCACAGCCTGCATTAAGAACCACCTTGCCGACAGGACCCTGGTTCCTGAATACGTTTACCTTAGCCTGGATATATTCATCGTAATCCTTATGGAAATCCAGATGGTTAGGAGTAATGTTAGTTACGATTGCAACATCTGCAGGAGTATTCATTCCAAGGAGCTGGAAAGATGAAAGCTCTAAGACCACCTTGTCATCAGGCTCAATCTCAGCAACACGGTCAAGAAGCGGTGTACCGATATTGCCGCCGATCCAGACCTTATAGCCTGCATGCTTCAAGATCTCGGAAGTAAGCGTGGTTGTCGTTGTCTTTCCGTCAGAACCTGTAATAGCGAAGATCTCCGCAGGACAAAGGTTCATGAAAAGCTCCATCTCTGTTGTGAGGATAGAGCCCATATCCTTCAATGCCTGAAGTTCAGGGATCTCAAATCTCATTTTCGGAGTCTTGAAAACGATATCATAATGCTCATCTCTTAAGTGGGTTAGGTAAGATTCACCTAAAGACCACTTGATATCCGTGGAGATTTCCTTCAAAGCAGCGATATTCTTACTCAAAACCGGATCTTCTTCTGTATTCTTGTCACACGCAGTGACCTCGGCGCCCAAAGATATAAGCCACTTTATAAGAGGGGTGTTGGAGATACCGATGCCGATGACTGCAGCTTTCCTGCCCTTAATATAGTTTTTAAACTCTTCAAACTTATAGTTAGCCATATTCACTCCTTATCCGGATATGTACGAGGCATAGAGCCTGCTGTAAAATCCGCCGTTTGCGATAAGTTCATCGTGTGATCCGATCTCTGAGACCTTGCCGCCGTCTATTACGACGATCTTGTCGCATGATGTGATCTGCGAGAGCCTGTGCGCAATTATAATACTTGTTCTGCCGTTCAGAAGCTTTTTAACAGCTTTTTGGATACGGTCTTCCGTGACAACGTCCACAGATGATGTAGCTTCGTCCAGAATAAGGATCGAAGGGTCTGATGCCATAGCTCTTGCTATTGTTAAAAGCTGTTTCTGGCCTTCGGATATATCATCCCTGTCGTTATCCAACATCTCATTATAACGCTTTGGCAGTTTTCTGATAAAAGAATCACAGCCGGCCTTCCTGCTCGCGTCAATTGCCTCTTCCTCGGTTATATGGTTACCTGAGAACCTGATATTCTCCATGACAGTATCGTCTGAAAGCCACGTATCCTGTGATACAAAGCCGATGTAATGCCGGAGTTCAGACCTCGGAATATCCTTTATAGACTTGCCGTTTATAAGAATATCGCCTGAATCAGGCTCATAGTAACGCATCAGAAGGTTGATAAGAGTAGTCTTGCCGCATCCTGTAGGACCTGCGATAGCAAAGGATTCGCCCCTTCCGACCTTAAATGAGATGTCCTTGAGAACAGGCCTTCCCGGAACATATGAGAAAGAGACATTCTTAAACTCAATATCGAACTGGACATCCTTAGAAGGAAGATCATCTCTTACAGGTTCTTCAGGTATCTCAGGGCTGTCTAAGTACTCGAAAATCCTGGCAAGGCAGGCAAAACTGTCTGAGAGTTCTGTATAAACTGCCGACAGGTCGTTAAAAGGCTTCATGAACTGGTTTGCATAAGCAAGAAGCGACGTCAAAGCACCGACAGTTATTGCTCCGCCGATACCGGACAGGCATCCTGTGAGTACTACAGCCGCATAGATAAGTGCATTTACAAATCTTGAAGAAGGATTGCTGATGGAAGATAAGAATGTGGCTTTTGTTGATGTCTTACGGTATTCATCGTTTATCTCATCAAAGCCTTCGATCCTGGTATCCGTAACGTTATAGATCCTGCATTCTCTGAAATTGTTAACTGATTCAGCAACATAGGATGTCTGCTTTGATCTGATCTCAGCCTGTTTTGCAAAAGACTTATAAGCACCTTTAGCGATCGCCGTAGAGACAGCGATCGATACAGGCGTGAAGATGACAACGATAAGCGATATCTTCCAGTTGATAAGGAACATAACGATCAGCGTAATGATTATCGTGGCGATTCCTGATGCAAACTGGTTAAGGAATAAGAGCATTCCGTCAGATACAGTCTCAACATCACTGATAATAAAGCTCTGGAGCTTTCCGGCAGACGTCTTGTCGATATAAGACATCTTTACCCTGTGCATCTTGGAATATGTGGCATTCCTTAAATTCTGTCCTATAGCATACGCAATACGGTTATTCATCCTGATCAACGCAAACTGCAGTAATGCTGCAGCAACAATTAGAACGGAAATGATAAAGATGCACTTGATAAGTTCGTCCGTGTCACCGAGATTATCTATCGCCCTTCCGGCAAAATAAGGAATTGCAACTGTTGCTCCGCCAAAAAGCAGGCCTATGATCACAGAAAGCACGACAAGACCTGAAGAACCCTTCAGATAAGAGAACAGACGTTTTAATGACTTTGCATTCATGATACAGCGCCTCCCTTCATCTGAAGAGAATTCATATATCTGTAGTTCTCTGATATCTTGAGGAGCTCCTCGTGTGAGGCAACAGCTTCTATCCTGCCGTCATCCATAAGAATGATGCGTTCACAGTTCATGCATGTCCTGACCTTCTGAGAGACAAGTATCAATGTAGGCTTAACCGGGAGATTTCTAAGATTATTAAGAAGCCTCTTTTCCGTGCCCCAGTCCAACGCTGACGTGGAATCATCCAGGATTACAAGACCGGGATTGCCCGCCAATGCTCTTGCGATTCCGATCCTCTGTCTCTGACCTCCCGAAAGTCCGGCGCCGCCGTCAGAAATAACGAAGTCCAGACCTTCTTTTTTCGATGCCACTACATCATCACTGCATGAAGCTTTGCACGCAGATTCAACATCCTCATCTGTGAGAGATGTTCTTCCGAGAGTAATGTTATCTTTGAGTGAACCCTTGAAAAGTCTTGTTTTCTGAAGGCTCATGCCAATGGCAGATGAAAGGCTCGAAAGTGAAATATCCTTTATATTCCTGCCATTGATATCCACTTCACCTTCATTTGCGTTATAAATGCCTGCAATAAGAGCTGCCGCAGTTGATTTGCCGCATCCGGTACTTCCGATAATACCGATCGTCTCGCCGGGCTTGATATCGATTGAAAAATCTTTTACGGATTCTTCGACATTACCCTGGTATGTAAATGAGACATTCTTCATCGATACAGAAAGCGGAGTTCCCAAAGGAAGTGTTCCGGCACCGTTATTGGCTGTGCTTGTTATCTCCATCAGGCCTTCTGCCCTCTTAAGGCATGCATATGCCCTTGATACAGAAACGATAAGATTAGCAAGCTTAACAAGCTCTATAAGGATCTGGGACATGTAGTTATAGAGCGCAACGACCTGTCCGTCAGTAAGAGTTCCTGCGTTGAAATGGATAGAACCCCTGTAGATCAAAAGGCATATTCCGAGATTAACTACCGAATAAGTCAAAGGATTAAGCCATGCGGCAAAATCAGCAGCCTTTATCTGCGCGGTCTTAAGATTTGCGCTCTTTTGCTCGAACTTACCGTAATCATTCAAAGTCTTGTTAAAGCCTCTGATAACTCGTTCTCCGGCAATACCGTTTGCTGTCTTCTTAACAAGACTGTCAAGGCCTGCTCTTGACTCTTTATGCCTCAAAATAGAAAACTTCATATTCAAGGCAATCACAACAGCCAAAAGCGCCGTACAGCCTACAAGGATCAAAGCAATCGAAGGCTTTACGGTTGCTGCCATAATACAAGCACCGATAACGATAAAAGGTGATCTTAAAAGCAGTCTTAAGAACAGATTGATTCCTGTCTGGATCTGGTTAACGTCAGATGTAAGAAGCGTAACCATTCCGGATGAACCGATCTTCTCATAATCGCTTACGGATAAAGTCTGGAGCTTATCGTGAAGACTCTTTCTGATACCTGAGGATATTCCTGTCGCGGAATATGCTGCAAAATACTGCGCAGTAATGGCGCTTGCAAATCCTACAACAGCAAAAAGCACAAGGATCGGAACATGTGACCATACATAGGCCGCATCGCCTTTCCTGATACCATTATCGATCACGCCCGCAACTATCAGCGGAACGATGAGTTCAAAGCAGGCTTCAAGAAGCTTAAACACAGGGCTTAAGATCGAAGCTGCTTTGTATTTTCCGATGTGGTCGAAAAGAAGTTTCATGATCAGATATCAGACAGATCCTTCATAAGCTTATTGGATTCACGGATTACCTCATCAAGGTCGATGGTCGTGTATTTACCGTCCTCATAGAGGATCTTGCCGTCGATCATGGTCATCTTAACTACTGAATTATCAGCACTGTAAATTATGTTCCTTACGATATTATTCTCAGGCTGCATTGAAGGCTTATTCATATCTATCATGATAATATCTGCCTTCTTGCCTTCAGAAAGAACGTCAGCATCATCAAGGCCCATACACTGTGCGCCGCCCGCAGTTCCCGCCTTAAGGATAGTAAACGGATCTATGGCAGCCGCATTATGTGTCTCAACGTTCGAAAGGACCGTATCAAGATACATTTCGCGGAACATGGAAAGTGCATTATTAGAGCCGGCTCCGTCAGTACCTATAGCGATCTTCATATCCTTTTCGATGAACTTGTAAACAGGCGCGATGCCGCTTGCAAGCTTCAAATTGGAGCATGCATTGAATACTGACCAGAGTCCGCGCTTTTTGAAGATATCCCTGTCTTCATCGGTGAACCATACGCAGTGGAATCCGCCGCCGCCGAAATCAAAGATACCGAGCTTATCAAATAGAACAGCCGGTGTAACGCCGTATCTTTCCCTGCAGCCTTCGACTTCCTCGCGAGTCTCGGAAATATGAGTAAATACAGGTGCTTCATATTTATGAGCAAGCTCTGACATATACTTAAGATTATCTTCGCATGTCGTATATTCGGCATGGAAACCTAACTTGAATGATACAAGAGGATCGTATGAATTAAGTTCGTTATAGTACTTTTCGAGACTTTCAAATCCGCCGAAATCATTTGCTGCTCCGCAGAAAACATGTCTGAAGCCCGTCTCGACTGCAGCCCTGGCGTTCTCTTCCCTATGAAAATACATATCAAAGCAGGCCGTAACGCCGCCTGCAAGGTATTCCGCATAAGCAAGCTTTGAGAACCAATAAACCGCATCGGGAGTAAGTTTTGCTTCCCTCGGGAATATAGCCTTGTGGAGCCAGTCGTTAAGACAGTATTCATCAGCCAGAGATCTTGAGAAAGTCATGGCAGAATGCGTATGAGCATTCTTAAGGCCGGGCATCAGGAGATTGCCATTGCAGTCGATCTCCCGGTCGAATTTCTTGTCTGAAACACCGACAGACGGCCCGATATAGCTGATCTTATCATTATCGGTCCATAATTCTCCTTCGATGATCCTGTCATCAGTCATCTTAAGGATCCTGCAATTATAAAAACGAACAGACATAAGTTTTCCTTTCTGTCCCGTTATAACAACGGTGCGATAAGTCTTAATAATGATTTGAAGAACCAGACAAACATGTTTGGTTTCTTCCTGTATTTCTCGGTAACATCACGGCATTCACCGAAAGTGTCGATAAAGTCCTGCTTAATATCTTTTAGACAATCGGTCCTGTACATATAGACCGCATTCTCGAAGTGATGGTAAAGGCTTCTAAAATCAAGGTTTATGGTTCCGACAACAGCGCATGTATCATCACAAAGGAAAGTCTTCGAATGGTTAAACCCGGGAGAATACTCATAGATCCTGACACCGCTCGTAATAAGCATGTTGTAGTAAGATCTCGTTACGCTGTACGTAAGTTTCTTATCCGGAATGCCCGGCGTCATGAGCCTTACATCGACACCGCGCTTTGCAGCGATCTGCAAGGCTCTGGCCATCTCATCCGACAAAACGAGATATGGTGACATGATCCAGCAGTATTCCTGTGCATTGTTGATCATGTTAAGGTAAACATTCTCGCCAACGGGCTCAGTATCAAGAGGACTGTCACAATAAGGAACGCAATAACCTGAAGCACCGGCAACCGGAACATGCGGTATCGCCTCGAAAGTCATCATATCGTCGTCCTTTTTCTTCATATCCGCAAAGTTCCACATCTCAATGAACATTGCAGTAAGGCTCTGGACAGCAGGACCTTCAAGTCTGATGCCGTTGTCCTTCCAATGACCGTAAGGATTTACGATATTGAAATATTCGTCCGCGATATTATAACCGCCCGTATAACCGACTTTGCCATCTACTACAGTGATCTTCCTGTGGTCACGGTTATTCATAAACAGTGAGACGACAGGATATGCAGGATTGAACGCGTTGCACTTGATTCCTTCAGATTCAAGCACTTTTACGAAGTTCCTGTTGATGAAGAGAAATGAACCTACATCATCGTATAACACTCTGCAGTCAACGCCTGCAGCGGCTCTCTCCTTCAATGCCTCATGCAAAGGCGCGAAAGCTTCCTTTGTCTCAATGGCATGATACTCAAGATAGACGAATTTCTTTGCATTCCTGATATCTTCTATCTGTGCCTTGTAAGCATCGTATGCAACAGGATAGTACTTGATATCAGTACCTTCATAGATCGGGAATTCAAATCCTCTGAGATATCTGGCATTTGAGGCTCTGGCGGGGTCTTCTTTCTTAAACTCAGCGAAAATCTCGTCGTTGTAGTTAAGATGTGAGAAGACCATCATGTCCACCTTCTCGAGACGTCTCTTGATCTTATGCTTGGAGCTTGAGAAGTTGTTAAGGACATAGAAAAGCAGGCCGGGCACCGGGAAAAGAAGTATCACGATAACCCAGATAAGCTTAAATACGCCGTTGTGGTCTCTTGAATTGATACCGAGAACCACGATCAAAGCAACCGCTCTCACGGCAATATCAAGCGGCGGGAAATTGCTGCCGAGATAATATAAAAGAACGATAAAACCTATTATCTGTGCAATTACAAGCAGACCGAAGACAATAATCCTTCCGATGCTGTTCTTTATCGCAGTTTTACGTTCTACCGTTCTTTTCTTAGACATTATCCAATATTCTCGATAAATGCTTTATATCCAAGATAGAGATAATACAGATCGATCTTGGATATTACCTCAACAGGTGCATGCATAGACCATACAGGCACGCCCATATCAACTACATCCATACCAAGTTCAGCCATGATGGCAGCGATCGTTCCGCCACCGCCTGCATCGATACGGCCAAGCTCGCCTGTCTGCCACGGGATGGAATTCTTCTCGAAGATATCAGTGATCTCAGCAATGAAGTCGCCTGTTGCTTCAGAGCAGCCGGATTTGCCTCTTGCACCTGTGTACTTCTCGATCTTAAGACCGTGAGACATGAACGCAGTGTTGTTCTTCTCAAATACAGAAGCATACTTGGGATCGTATGCTGTAGTAACGTCAGTGGAAAGCATCTTTGTAGCAGCCAAAGCCTTGCGGAACTTCAGTGTATTGAACTTATCGATGCCGCCCTCAGCCTTTGCAAATACTTCCATAAGGAAGTTCTCATAAAGGTTGGATGTAGCGCCTGAGTTGGAATAAGAACCGATCTCTTCCTTATCAGTAAGGAGGCAGACGCAGGTCTTCTTGGGCTTCTCCTGCGCAAGCAAAGCTCTTAATGCGGGATATGCGCAGACCTTGTCATCGTGGCCGTATGCAGCGATATAAGCTCTGTCAAAGCCTACATCTCTTGCATGTGTAGCAGGAACGATCTCGATCTCAGCGGATACGAAATCCTTCTCCTTTACGCCGTACTGCTCGAAAAGGATCTTCAAAACGCCTGCTTTGAAGATATCTGAAGCCTTCTTATCATCTGTGCAGGGAATGCCGCCGATGACTACGTTAAGGTCTTCTGCAGGGATGAAATCAGATGCCTTCTTAGTCATCTGCTCATTTCCAAGGTGAGGAAGAAGGTCAGTAATGTAGAATACGGGATCTGTGTCCTTCTCACCTACTACGATCTGATGTGCCTTGCCGTCGTTGGTAAATACAACGCCATGAACGGCCAAAGGGATCGTTGTCCACTGATACTTCTTGATGCCGCCATAGTAGTGGGTCTTGAAGTAAACTGTATCGTTGTCCTCATAGATCGGATTGGGCTTTAAATCCAGTCTGGGTGAATCAATGTGGGCACCTAAGATGTTAAAGCCTTCGGCAGGGCTCTTCTTGCCGATAACTGCAGCCGCAAAGCCTTTTCCCTTAATGCTCTGGTAAACCTTGTCACCTGGCTTTAAGGTATCCTTTGTAGCGATGTCAACATAACCGAGGTCTTCGGCAGCTGCGATTGCATTTGCAGCAAATTCGCGTTCTGTCTTGGAATTATCCAAAAATGCCTTATATTCCTCGGCAAAATTAAAAGTAGCTGTCATATCATCTTGTGAAGCTACCTCATAAAGGTTAGGGAATTCAGCGAAAAGCTCGCTAGTCTTGATTTTTTTTGTTTCTTTTTTCTTGGGCATAAGTATCACCTCTTTCTAATGAACTTATGATACCATAAAGTAAAATAAAATCTTTTAATTAAAGGGACAAAATGATAACTGACGGACATAATCATACAAAACACTTCTCGGCAGACGCCGGCCAATCGATTTATGAGCTCATAAGCGAGGCTCAATCCAAGGGTTTTACGAGAATAGGAATTACAGAACACTACGAGATCGACTATCCTGACGACGGATTGAACTGGATGTTCGATCTGGAAGAGTACAACAAAGCATTTGAACAGTGGCGCGCCATAGCAGGAGACAAATTCGAGCTCCTTAAGGGCATCGAATTCGGATATCAGACCCATGTTGCAGAAGAAATAGACAAGGTAGCCGCTTCTATCCCCCTGGATGTCGTTCTTTTAAGCGTTCACCTCTTCAGAGGCCAGGATTTTTATGTTGAGCGCGGCTGCTACAAGCTCCCGGCAAGAGACCTGCACAGCGAATATATTAACACGATGGCCGAGATGTGCGAGAAATGCAACAATTTCGATGTTGTCGCGCACTACGACTACATTAACAGATATGCAGACAACAAGAATGACTTCATTACATACGAAGAAACGCCTAAGGAGATAGACAGACTTTTCGAGGTCATGATCGCTAAGGAAAAAGCATTAGAGATAAATACAAAATCGATCCAAAAGCATAAGGACGGCGGCTTTACGAGATGGCTTCCTGATGCCGATATCATAAAAAGATACCTGGAAATGGGCGGAAAACTGATCACTTTGGGCTCTGATTCACATTTCCCCGGCACTTTTGCGGTAAGCTTTAACGAAGCAGTAGAATACCTGAGATCATTTGGTATTAAAGAGACCGTATACTACAAAGACCACAAGCCGCATTTTGAAGCGCTGTAAGCGAAAAAGCCTTAAATGCAGAACGTGTACCGCATTTGCAGTACACGTTCTTTTTTGATCTATTCCTATATCCGGCATTCAAATCTTCAGAAATTCAGCTTAATATCCTGCGGGAGATCCCCGGAATTTTTATCTATTGAATCTCCATAATCGACTGCGACCCTGAGAGAAGTCGGCTTGTCAGCACCTGTCATTACTTCGCATTTAAAATAAGCCTTAGAGCTGTCTGTTGTAACAGGAATATAAGACTCACTCTCAAAGTCACCATTGTCAGTGCCTAAACAGACGTAAACGAATGTAGGATCAGTCTTTTGTTTTTCTATCTCACCTAAGATTACATAGTACTCGTGTTCATCTGTGCGTTTTTGGCTGTAAATCGTTACAGTTATGCCTTCGTCAGTAAATGTAGTGCCTTCGTCATAATTCGATTCATTTATTACAAACTGAACAGAGTCACTGAGATCAAAATGCATCGGATTTGATTCAGACAATTCGACTACAGTATGATCGAACATAAGCATCGATGCAGGAAACATAAAGCCTGCTACGAGTATGAGCTGTGCACCCAGAACTATGAGCGCCAAACCCCACGGAGCTATCCATTTGCGCTTTTTAGTCTCGCCTGATTCAAGGATCTGATTTGTGTGCTTGTCATATACGGCCTTGTATATGAAGAAAACCGCGACAGTAATAACCACAATAATCGGTATCAATAAAGTAGATACACTAACTGTTAAAATGTTCATATTATTCCCCTTTTAAATTCCAATTCTTTCTCTGAAAATGTAGTAATAACTTCTGGTTACATCGACTTTGGATCCGTTAGTCATATGCAGGATGAATTTCTGCAAAAGGCTTGATTCGATACGCTTAATCTTCTTCAGGTTTACAATTGCGGAATTACTTACTCTTAAGAAACGGTCAGCCGGCAGGACCTGCTCCAAAGCTTTAAGTCTATCCCCCGAATTGTAAGTTCCATCATTCGCATGGATTATTATGTCGTGACCCATGCTCTCGATAAAACAGATATCGTTAACATCAATAAAGAACTGCTGGTCTTCCCTTTTTCCGGCGATGTAATTAACATCCGCGCCTTTACGGATCAATACATACTGGGAATCAGGATTGTCTTTGATCCCGAGGTGTTCTAATTCTTTTCTCATCGGATCCTCAGGATCCAGCAAAAACTTGATGTTCACCTGTTGCACTCCTTTCATCTGAATAGAAGATACAACAAAACATTTTTAAAATCTCGGTTTTGGAATGCATTACAAGCTTTTGGGCATAGATTACAAAAAAATGGAATCTGTAGTCTTTTACTGATTGTGTTTAACAGAATAAACCTTTACTTCGGAACTGTTATAGCAAAGTTGATAATACTTATCTAAGATCTCCGGTTTTTCGCCGTTCACGTTATAGTAAATGATATAGTCGATTCCTATATTCTCAGCCAATACAGGCGATTGTTCATCGGTATAGAGTCTGGCATTCATTTCGATCTGCGGAGCGAGATCTTCTGCCGTTTTACCGCTGTTTTCAGCATATTTATATGTCTCAATATAAAACCGTCTCTCGGAATATCCGGAATAGAAATATTTCTTACCATTAGGCTCGCTCTCGTTTATCGCGAAAAGGTCATCCCTGTCAGTATTTTCTTTGATCCAGGATATGCAGTTTATCTCATCCTGGGACAGATTGCCCGAACCGTAAGCAAATAAAGGATTTGCAAAGTTATTGTAAACCGCGATAACAGAACTCAGACAACATAAAGCTGTTACAGCAATGGAAACCATACGGAGTATCTTTTGCTTTTGCTTCATAACAAGGCATATAAAAGCGGCTGCTGAATAGTATGCGAAAGGCATCGCAAACATAAAGAAATAGTTCCTGTTATAGCCTACAGCCATCAGATAATTCATTAAGATTCCGGCAAATGCACATAAAACGCAAAATGCAGTGCGAAGATCAGTTTCCCTTTGCTTCATAAACAGCCTTGCGATAACAACAAACAGCATGATCACAAGTGGTAAAGCTGATCCGGCAAAAGTAAAGAAAAGATTCTGAGGAATAAATAATAGAGCATCTGAAGTATTGATCAGAAAGCCTTCAGTTAAGCCAAATCCCGGCACAGTGATCTGAAGACTAAAATACTTCATTATTCCGTGGGCATCACTTGTAACATTGGAACCGGTAGCTGCGACATTAAGCAAAGAGAACCAGATAACTGCAAAAGATGCAATAAACACGGGTATTACAAGGAACTGAAGCAAAGAGACTTTTCTGTTGATTATCCAGCAGTACACAAAGAATACGACGACCGTTCCGGCTAAGGCCAACGCAAAGGGACCTTTTAAGCCTGTCAGTGTGAATCCCAAAAGGAACACAAAGATAAGATCTGTATATTTGCCTTCTCCGGGAACAGAAGATTTTAAGAATAATTCAACAAGTACTATGACAAGCGGCAAAGCAACGCCGACGCTGTTGACATTAGTGATTATGTGATTCGGAAGCAATGCCGTCGTAGCAGTAACCGAAGGAAAGATCAATGCCAGAACAGAAACTGCAAATGTTATTGCCCTGTTATTAGTCTTACTCTGAATGAGATTATAAACACTGCCGCTGATAAGCGGAGGAACAAGCAAAACAGGATATCTTAAAACCATGTTCCAAAGGCTTGCCGGGAAAACATATTTCAGTACGGCATTGAAAAGATCCATAAAATAATGGTATTTGAACGTCATGCCCATTACTCTGGTATCTTCAAGGCTTCCGCCGCGGTAAAGCGTATCTATATTTCCCATGTGATAACAATAATCCAAAAAGACATTATCGTTTTGAGTGGGAACGGTCTTATAAAATCCGTAAAGGCTCGCAAACATAACAATTGCGGTCAGGGCAAGATACGGACCTGCTTTATAGAAATCTTTATAAGAAGGCAGCTTCCCTTTTAATGCTGCGATCCTTTTCCTGGAGATAAATATCAGAACAAGCCCAATAATAAGCGGCATAAACCTGACAGCTTCCAAAATGCCAAATGCGTTCAGGAGATAGTACTGGATAATGATAAGAGAAAAGCCTGCATAAAAAGACAAAAGCAGAGTCTGATTTTTGAACCTGTCATATGCATCAGGATCAATCGTTATAAGCAAAGCAAAACCGGGAACAAGCACATAGAAAACCGCAAAAAGGATCAGGAATATTCCCTGGTCTTTGAAAATGACAACAGCTGAAAGGCTTAGAATCACAAGTAAAGAAAGAACTGCAGTTACTGTCAGAGCAACTCTTGTTCCCTTTCTTTCTGTTTTTTCCATAACGCTATTCATTCCCCGGTTTTATTTAAAAACTAAAATAATTATAACAAAATAGCTCCCTGTTTTACTCCGGGAGCTACTAAATAATCAGTTTATTTAAAAATTACTTCTCGTTCTTCATACCGGACAGGAAAGCATTGATGAAGCCATCAAGATTGCCGTCCATAACGGAATCAACATCTACTTCCTCGTAGCCTGTTCTATTGTCTTTTACGAGAGTATAAGGACAGAATACATAAGATCTGATCTGTGAACCCCATGCGATCTCCATCTGGTTGCCCTTGAGGTCTTCGATCTTTTCCATTTCAGATGCTCTGGCAAGCGCAAAAAGCTTGGCTTTGAGCATTCTTAAACAGGTCTCCT
>Ga0247610_10004832_pt1 | contig 14316 bp, 7 predicted proteins | sample 174DNAGHGhighgp2_FD_193483 | JGI IMG/M metagenome (GOLD analysis project Ga0247610, IMG submission 193483) | Sheep rumen microbial communities from Palmerston North, Manawatu-Wanganui, New Zealand - 1742 DNA GHGhigh gp2 | ecosystem: Host-associated > Mammals > Digestive system > Stomach > Rumen ... | reverse complement strand
TCTCTATCTCGACAAGACGGGTATGTTCTGGTGGGGTAAGAATTATTCGGGCAACGGCATCTATCGCTTCCGTCCGAGTGACATCGGCAAGACCGGTACCGGAGTGCCGGTTCCCCATCCCATTGTGCTCGAGACCACGCAGCCGCGCGCCTTCACCCTCGATGAGGACTTGGGTTACCTCTATGTGTGGATGACCAAGGGCACTACACCTGGCGTGGGCTTCACCCAGTATGCAATTCCGGCCGAGAATGCCACGGTGACCTATGACAAGTACATCAACTTCATCACCATGGAGGCCGATCCTATCAACACGACCGATGCCGAGGGTGTTTACACCACCCAGATGGCCGTGGATGCCCAGACGCACTACGTCTACTTCGGTTTCCGTGCCGCCACGACCGAGAAAACCTATACCACTGGCCTGTATTACTTCAATCCGGCCGATGGCAAGGTATATAACTTCAACGGCAACAAGGACAAGATCCTGGGCCTGTGCATCAACCCGCGCCTGACGAATCTGTTTTAACCACTATCCTGGTCTAGATGATCTAGGAAAAACAATTGTGTGATGAAGAAACGATTAATCCTGATAGCATTACTGGCGGCGATGGCCGCCAGTTTTGTAATGGCTGCCGATGTCGCCCCCAAGCGGGAACAGCGCGGCATCTGGATGACAGCCTACCTGAGTGACTGGCCCAGCGGAACCATCACTGCGAGCAACACTCCCATCATGCAGAATGCTTGCCGCAAGATGCTCGACACGATGCGTGTCAACCACATCAACGTGGTGTATTACCACGTCAGGGCCATGTGTGACGCGATGTACAACTCGGCCTATGAGCCGTGGTCCAGCTATGTGTCGGGCAAGCGTGGCGTGGCACCGGCGTTCGACCCGTTTGATTTTCTCGTCGCCGAGGCCCACAAGCGTGGCATCGAGGTCTATGCCTGGGTCAACCCCTACCGCTATGCCCACGGTAGCAACATGTGGGGTGATAGCGAACTGGACTATATCCGCACCCACCCCGAGTGGTTGTTGACCACCAGTTATGAGACGGTGCTCAACCCCGGCCTGCCCGAGGTGCGCCAGCGTGTCGTTGACGTTTGCAAGGACATCCTGGTGAAGTATGACGTGGATGGGCTGGTGTTTGATGACTATTTCTACAATCAGGACAATCCGTCGTTCTCTCTCGATGCCGACCTGTATAGCGCCTATAAGGCAGCGGGCGGCACGATGACGCAGGGCGACTGGCGGCGTGAGAACGTCAATCAGATGGTTAAGGACGTCAACGACATGGTCAAGCAGGTCAAGCCGTGGGTGCGTTTTGGCATCGGCCCGGCGGGTGTGGCGTGCAGTAACCCGGCTGTGGCCGACCAGTATGGCGTGGAGCCCAGCCCTGGCAGCGACTGGCAATATAGCCAGATCTACAGCGACCCCATGGCTTGGGTGACACGCGGCACCATCGACTTCCTGGCACCGCAGGTTTATTGGCCCACATGGGGCACTTTTATTCCTGTCACCACCTGGTGGGGCAAGATAGCGGCGCGTTTCAACCGCCACATCTTCATCAGCCAGTGGGTCCCTGATGACACCGATTGGGATTTGGCCGAGTTCGTCAAGCAGGGACGCGTGATGCGCCAGGCCATGGCCGCGGGCGGCAATCCGGGCATGGTTTACTTCCGCTACGGCACGTGGCGCAACAAGAAAGAGGTTATCGACGGCAAGGTGCGCCAGCTGCGCACGTGGCTCAAGGACAGCCTTTACCCGACAATCGCCCTTAATCCCGCTCCGGCATGGCTCAAGCCAGACCAGATTTATACTACGGTAACCAATCTGACATACACCGACGGCACGCTCTCGTGGGACAGCATCCCCAATGTGCGCTATGTCGTTTATGCCATCCCCGACGGGGTGCAGGACAGCGACTTCCACTGCCAGGCGCAGTACATCGATGGCGTGAGTTACTGGGCTTCCTACTCCTTGCCCGCGGCCAAGCGCGAGGGCTACCGCTATGCCGTGTCGATTCTCGACCGCTGGGAGAACGAGTATGCTCCTGTGATGCCTGGTGTGACACCAAGTGAAGCTGCCAAGCCCGTGCTTGTATATCCCGAGGATGGTGCCGAGGTGCCACAACTGTCGTTCCTGCAATGGAGCGGCAACGGGGCCGCCTATGTGGTGCAGGTCTATAGCGACGAGCAGTTGCAGTCGCTTGTGGCTCAGGTCGAGGTGGACTCGACGAGTTGCCCATTGCCCAAGATTCCTGGTCTGACCAGCGGCACTTACTGGTGGCGTGTGGTGGCTCGAGGGCTCAACCAGTGGGACAACGCAAGCGAGTTGCGCAGTTTCACCGTCGGGCAGATGCGCATCATCTCACCGTCTCCCATGGAATCAGATGTGTCCTTGACACCCGTTATCACATGGACGCCTGGCGCGCTTGGCACGTCCTATGTGCTGGAATTGTCAGCCAGCGAAAGAATGACATCGCCCGATACTGTCATGGTTAATCAGCCACAATGGACCGTTCCGAGCTATCAACTGGCTGGCGCCACGACCTATTTTGCTCGTGTGACAGCAACCTATGGCGACGCAACAGTGGTGACACCTGTTACGGCTTTCACGACCGTCGAGGTGATACCGCCCGTTCCAGTGCTCGTCTTCCCCGCCGAGGGTGATACCGTGCTGTACAACGACGATGTCCTGCGCTATGAGCCTGTCGAGGGCGCCATGTCGTTGAGGGTGCAGATCAGCAGCTCGGAATCGTTCCCCACGCGCACGTCCTACAACGGCACGCTCGAGGGCACCTTCCAAACGCCACAACTAGGCACCATCAAGGGCACCGGGAAACTGACCGATGGCAAGACGTACTATGCCCGTGCCCGTTATGCCTATCGCACGCTTGCCGCAGGCACGGCGACACAGTATACCGACTATTGCTCCGTGCGCACTTTTGTCTACCGTGAGGTCGTTGCAGGGGATGTGAACTGTGATGGCGAGATAACCATCAGCGATGTCAATGCCATCATCGGCATCATTCTGGGCTACTCTGCCGATCAACGCACCATCATGCGCGCTGATGTCAATCATGACGGCGAGATAACAGTGGGTGACATCAATATGGTTATCCAGATGATTGTAAATCGTTGAGGTTACCATTATTTCTCGTGGTTCAAGTCATGAGATTGAAAACTTTTGAGTATTTTTGTGGGCAATGAGACGATTTCTATTGTTTTCGGCGGCATTGCTGGCGATGAGTACTGCCTTCTCGCGTCTGCCTAATTACCCGCCTGATTATGTATATGTGAGCTTGGACTCGACTAATCTGCCCATCGTGTGGATTAACGTCGGGGGCGCTACTATTAGCCGCACCGACCGCATGACTGCGACAATGAAGATCATCTATAACGGTGAGGGTAGAATCAATTATGCCGATACTGTTGCTCATGCGGGACAACACATTGAGTATGACGGATATATCGCCTTGAGGTATCGTGGCGGCTCGTCATTTGACAATAGTGCCAAGAAACCCTATTCGTTCCGTCCCCTGGATGCCCCTCTTGAGCAAGGTGGCGAGAAGAAGAAGGTGAGTCTGCTGGGAATGGGCAAGGACAACAACTGGGCTCTGCTGGCGCCTTACTCCGACAAGAGCATGATGCGTGACCTGCTGGCCTTTGATATTTCCCGTCCATGGATGGAATATACGCCGCAAGGGCGTTATTGCGAACTCTTTCTCGACGGTACCTACTATGGTGTCTATATCTTGACCGAAGTCGTTTCCAAGGGCAAGTACCGCCTGAACCTTGACGATCCCGGCGAAACAGGCGACGAACTCACCGGCGGCTATCTGATGTCGGTCGAGCGGAATAATGAGCCTTACTATCGGTCAAAATATAGGCCGGTCATGAGCTATGGCAAGGAAATCACCAATCGTTTCATCTATTTCCAGTACAAGTCGCCCGACTATGAGGATATGACCGAGGCCCAGCTGCAGTATATCCAGAACCGTATCGACCAGATGGAGGATGCGCTGGCTGCCGATAACTACACCGACCCGGTCGAGGGTTATCGCAAGTATATCGACGTGACGTCATTCATTGACTATCAGTTGGCCATGGAATTTGGCCACAATGTGGATGCCTATCGCTTGAGCGGCAAGTTCTTCAAGCGCCGTGACAGCCAGGACCCGTTGTTCAAGATGGTGGTGTGGGATATGAACCTGGCCTACGGCAACGCCAATTATTACAACGCCTGGAGGACGGATCTGTGGTCCTACGATGGCAACGACGTGATGTATCCCAAGAATGAGGCTTACCTGATTCCCTTCTGGTGGTATAAACTGAACAATGACTCGACCTATACCATCCAGCTCAAGCGCCGCTGGGCTCAGTACCGTCGTCATAACCTGCAGGAGGACTCCCTGATGGCCGTGGTGGACTCGATGGCTACCGTGCTCACCGCCAATGGTGCTATGGCGCGCAATACCAGGGCTTGGCCTCGTTGGGGCAAATATGTCTGGCCTAACTATTATATTGCTGATAGTTTTCAGGACGAGGTGGACTACCTGAAACAATGGCTCGTTGATCGGTTGAAATGGATGGACGAGCAATTGGGATATGACCCGACGGCACCCCTTCCTCCTGTTCCGGGCGATGTGAACAACGACGGCGAGGTGACCGTGGGCGACGTCAATGTCATTATCCAGGTGATATTGGGGGCCATTGACGATGAGGAGATTATTGAGCGTGCCGACATTAACGCCGACGGCGAAATCACCGTGGGCGACATCAATGGCGTGATAAGAATCATCCTGGGTGGATGAGGGAACGGTCATCGATGACTGCAATGGAAGACGCTGGGCACCAGCGGGCGCATGTTGTAGGTCGATGACATCGACTCGCCGTAGGCTCCGGCCGTGCGGATGGCGATGATGTCACCACGGCGGGTCTTCGGCATGATGTGGTCACGGGCGAACACATCGCTGGACTCGCACACCGGACCGACGACATCATATTTTTCCTGTTCTTGTTCCCGAGACGTGAGGTTCTGAACTTCGTGGTGGGCTCCGTACAGGGCCGGCCTGATGAGGTTGTTCATTCCTGCATCGAGAATGACGAATTTCTTGTTACGGTTCTCCTTGACATATACCACGCTGGAGATTAACGTGCCGCAACTGCCCACGATGGCGCGGCCCAGTTCGAAGTGCACTTCCTGCTGTGGCCTGAGGCGAATGCCCTGCTTGAAGATGTTGAAATAAGCTTCCAGGTCAGGCAGTGGGTGCTCGTCGGGATGGTTATAGTCGATGCCGAGACCTCCGCCCACGTTGATGACTTCAAAGTGGATGCCTTGCTGCTCATATTCGTCCAGCAAACGGTTGATGGTGTCGCACAACAGGGCGAAGGGCCGCATGTCGGTAATCTGGGATCCCAAGTGGAAATGCAGGCCGCCCAGGCAGATGTGCGGCAGGCTGCGCGACAGTTCAATCACCCGCGGCAGTTCCTCGATATTGATGCCGAACTTGTTCTCGGCTGTGCCGGTGGTGATGTAGCTGTGGGTATGGGCGTCAATGTCGGGATTCACTCTGATGGCGATGCGGGCGGTCTTGTTCATTTCACCGGCAATCTGGTTGATGACTTCCAGCTCGGGGATGGATTCGACGTTGAAGAAGCCGATGTTGTGTTCCAGCCCGGTTCTGATTTCCCGGTCGGTCTTTCCCACGCCCGAGAAGTTCATCTTTTCGGGGGCGATTCCCGCTTCGACGGCAGCTATGATTTCGCCGCCGCTCACCAGGTCGGCTCCCAGGCCGTAACGGGCGATTTCATGGACAATCCGCGGGTTACCGTTGGCCTTGATGGCATAATGCACCTTATAAGGGAGGCCGGTAGTCAAGCGGTTGATGGTTTCCAGTGTCTCGTGCAGCAGGTCTAAGTCGTAGTAGTAAAACGGTGTGGGCGTCTGCTCAACAGCTTTGACAGCAAGTTGGAGGTCATTGAATTTTGGCATGATATGTTGGTTCTTTTCCATGTTTTACCTTAAATCAGGACAAAGGTAATGAATGTATCCTAATCAGTAACCATGATTTATGAATCGTAAACATAAATTCATATTTTTTTAGAGAAAATATTTTTTTCAATGTGTTTTGACGATAGCAATTTTTTTCGTTACTTTGCTATGTTAAAGGGATTACATTCAATCAATCTATCATAATAACTTAAAAACCAACTGTTTATGAAAAAATTACTACTTTCTGCTCTCTTGATGCTGTCGTCAGTTGCCAGCCTATGGGCGGCCACCGACGGTGTGAACTATGATCGAGTAAATGGTATCGGTATTAAAAACGTGTGGATTCAGGACCGAGCCCACACGCCCAACGAGTGGGCCAACAAGCCGTATTGCAACACCAATGCTCGCACTGCTGTCCTCCACGATGGCTATATCTATATCGCTCGTTCCAATGCCAACACCATTATCCAAGGCACTGACACGCTTACCCAGAGTGTCGTCTATAAGGTGAACGCCGCTAACGGCGAATTGGTCAAGGAATTGCCCCTCACGCTCGATGGCGCAATCTATGGCGGTGCCACGCTGAGTGCCAACACGGTGGGCGTGGACAATTTCGGCCACCTGTATATTTCTCCCTTCAGCAGCATCGTGTCATCGCAGCACACGGTTTATATGCTTGATGGTGAGACAGGTGAACTCACCTGGATTGCCGACCTCGACAAGGGCGATGCTTTGCAGCGTTGTGACTATATTGATGTCATGGGCGACATCACCCGTGAGGAGGCCGAGTGCAACATCATGAGTGTGGGTGCAAGCTCTGAGTACATCTACCGCTGGCATGCCGATCAGGGCGGTGACTTTGAGGGTGGCTTCGATGGTGACCCCTATATGGCCATCCTTGAGTTCTACCCCGAGACGGTGACACAGTGGGGCTACGCTCCCGTAGCCAAGATGGTGCTGGCTGCCGACGATGACTTCAGCGGCGAGCTGTTCTACATCGATGGCTTCACCACGGCTCCCATCCTCTATGACGTGACGGGCACGATGATCAACAACTTTGAAGAGGTTGACCCGGCATTCTGGCCGATGGATGTGGGCGCTAACGGTGTTTGCGAGTTTACCCTCGACGGCCGCAACTTTGTCGTCTATGTTGCCGCTCAGTACACTGGTGTTGACGAGGCCACAATGATCAACAAGGCTTGCCAGGTTTACATCTGCGAGCTGGGTGAGGGCATGACGCTGGCCGGTATGCAGCGCTACTGGATGGTGCCCGATGCACTGGGTGACATGAGTGACGGCGGCACGCGTGTGCAGAGCATGAATGTGGTCTATGGCACCGATGCCCAGGGCAACGAGGAGGTGACCCTGTTCATCTTCAAGAACTACAATGGCATGGCTGTTTACAAGATTGGCCCCAACGTGACCAGCGAGGAGCAGCCTAGTGTTCCTGGCGACGTGAATGGTGACGGCGAGGTAGGTATTGCCGATGTCAACTTCGTGATCAACCTGATTCTCACGGGTAACGAGAATCTGGCTGGTGACGTGAATGGTGACGGTGAAATCGGTATTGCCGATGTTAATGCCGTTATTACGTTGATTCTTAATAAATAAGCCTTAGCCGCTAGAGCGCTATTACAAGATTTAATACCGCGGATTGTCCAGAGTGTCAACCACGTCCGCGACAATCCGCGGTTTCTTTTATATAGAGGGGACTTCTTGCGGTTGTCCTTCTTCAATATCCAGTAGTCAACAATCAACAGTTTAAATTATCGAGCAATGAAAAAATTATTACTTCTTTTTGCGGTATCCTTCTTTGCCGCTTTGACAGCCGGTGCTGTGACCGACGGGCAGACCTATCCCGAGGTAAACGGCATCAAAATCGTGAATCAGTGGATTTTTGACCGTGTCCACAGTGGTACAGCCTATACCGAAAACGCCATCTGCAACCAGCGTGCCCGCACGGCAACGATGGACCAGGGAGTCATCTATGTCTCCCGCAGCGAGGAGCGTGCCGTGATTGTCGGCAATGACACGATTTCACAGTCGGTTATCCATCGCTTCTCGGCTGCCGACGGGCATCAGCTCGAGGATTTGCCATTGTATCTCGACGGTGCCCCCTACGGCCGTTTTCTGGGTGTGGCAAGCATCGGCAAGGATAGTTTCCACCACATCTGGGTGGCTCCCATGACGAGCAATATGCAGCAGTATGTGCCCATCTATATGGTGGATACTCAGACGGGCGAACTCACCCTCGTTGTCGAGCTTGACAAGGGTGATGCCCCCCAGCGCACCGACTATGTCGATGTCATCGGTGACCTCACCCGTGAACAGGCCGAGTGCAACATCATGACCGTGTCGGGTTCAACTGCCGATCCCGGTTTCCCCACCTTGTATCGCATGCATGCTGACCAGGGCGGTGATTGGGAAGGCGGCTTTGACGGTGACCCCTATATGGACGTCATCAATTTCTATCCCGAGACCAAGACGGGCTTCTCGCTGGCTCCCGTTATCAAGATGATTGACGGTCCCGATGAGGCTTCACGTTACAGTGGTGAGATGTTCTATATCGACTGCTTTGACACGGCACCGGTCATCTACGACTACTCGGGTTCGGTCATCGAGTCGTTTGAGGATGTGGATCCCGGGTTATGGCCCCAGTCAACACCCAATGGCTGCATGGAATTTGAGCTGGAAGACAAGCACTTCCTGGTCTATGTCAACGCCGACATGAACGGCAATGGCCATGGCTGCCAAGCCAACATCTGCGAGCTGGGCGATGGCCAATCGTTGAGTGGCATGACCAAGTACTGGAAGATTCCTGCCGACAGCTTGGGCAAGGTCAACGACAGCGGCCTGCGCGTTCATTGCTTCGCTGTGGAGTATGGCGTTGACAAGGATGGCTTTGAGGAAGTGACCCTGTTCACCTTCAAGGCCTACAATGGCATGGCTGTCTATAAAATCGGCAGGAACGTGAGCGCTGGCGATGAACCCCAACCGGGCGTCAAGGGTGACGTGAATGGTGACGGCGAGGTGAGCATTGCCGATGTCAACTATGTGATTAACCTTATCATCACAGGCAACACCAACCCTGCCGGCGACGTGAACGGTGACGGCGAGGTCGGTATTGCCGATGTCAATACGGTGATTGAGATTATCTTGAGGAGATGAGACGGATAGCTGTTCTGCTCTCGCTGGTGTACGCGTTGTTGGCCTCTATTGGGGCCGACGCGCGCGACCAGTGGATAATCGGCGACAAGGCCTACGACGTGGACACGCTCGTGTTCCCCCATCTGGTGGGACCGGGTGTGACCGCGGCCAAGTTTGACATTCCTGCACTGCCGCTCAAGGTGAGCGTCACCGAGATGGACCTGACCAACCCCTACATTGTGATGGAAACCTGTCTGGGCGGCGAGAAGTCGGTGGCATGCGAGACACCTGTCAACATGGCGACACGCAACACGCGGCCTGGTCACGAGGTGGTGGCAGCCGTCAACGGTGACTTCTTCATGACCTCGCCCACCAACGAGGTGGGCCTGCCGTTGAGTGGCCAGGTGAGGAACGACGAACTGGTGCTCAGCGGCCACAACCGTGCGTGTCTGGCACTGGACGAGAACAACCGTCCTTTTATTGATCGCTTGACTTTCACGGGGAGGGTAACTGCCGGTGAACACTCGTTTGCCCTCAATCTGGTGAACCGCATGCGGTATGCCTACGAGAATATCGCCGCCAACCAGTCGTTCCTGTTCACCCGCAGCTACGGCCCTGTGACCTACGATGCCTCATCGTCAGGTAAAATGGTGCTGCTGAAACCTGCCGAGGGCGATTTCCGCTGGCTTGCCAATGGGGTGGAACATTGTGTTATCGAGGATATCTTTGATGCGCAGGGCTCGACCCCCATTCCCGATGGCAAGGCGATCCTGTGGCTCAAGGGCAGCTATGCTAACCAGGCCGAGTGGATGGCCGTGGGCGATGTGCTGGACATCAGTTTCAGCTTCAAGCTCAACAATGGCCCGCAAGATGTGAACATCCATCAACTCATCGGCGGCAGTAACCACATCATCATGCAGAACGGCCAGTTCATGGAGGACTGGGCCGAACGCCACCCCCGCACGGCCATCGGCTTCAATGCCGACAGCACGCGCCTCTACTTTGTCGTGGTGGATGGCCGACACATGACCTCGGTGGGCGTGACGCTCAAGGAGATGAAGGGTATATTTGATGCCCTGGGCGCTGTCACTGCTGTCAATCTGGATGGTGGTGGCTCGTCGTGCATGGTGGTCAATGGCGAAGTGCTGAATCATCCCAGCGATGGCCCCGTGCGCGCTGTGGGTAACGGTTGCCTGTTGGTTTCGGTGGCTCCCGAGGATGACGAGATAGGCATCATCAGTTTTGAACCGCGTTGCTACAATCTGTCTATCTCGGCAACGACCTCGTTCGACGTCTGGGGGTATAACCGCTATGGTGTGCTCAAGACGAGGCAGCTGCAGGGCTGCACCTTCTCGTGTGACCCTCAGGTGGGCCACTTTGACGAGCAGGGGCAGTTCCATGCGGTCTCCCAGCCGGCAACTGGCAACCTCTATGTGACCTACAGCGGCATCACCGCCGCTCAGCCGGTCACTATCATGGAAGCGCAGTGGCAGCTGGTGAGCGACAGTGTGGTCATCGACAGGTTTCATCCTTATGCGGTCAACATCAACGGCATCAGTGGCTACGGGCTAGACAAGGTGGACCCTTCGGTCGTGCCATGGGCCTCGGCCGATGAGACGGTCTGCACAGTGGATGAGCAAGGCGTTATCACGGCTGTCGGCGACGGGCACACTTATGTCGGCTCTAGCCATCCGCTGCTGGCCGACTCACTGCTGGTGCGTGTCGAGAACCCCAAAGGTCGTGTGACCACAGTGGAAAATGCACCCATCGACCCCGAAACATGGCAGGTATCGCAGAGCGGCGGTAAGGATCGGGTTATCACCCCCCTGGACCATGGCATGAAAATAGATTTCACGGGAGCCAGTTCCCGTAATCCCTACATCAAGATAACCAAGCACGTGCAGATGTGGGGCATCCCCGACACGTTGCGCTTGCGCCTGGTGCCCGGTGACCTGCAGCTCAAACTGGTGAAAATGCTTGTCGAGACGGCCTATGGCGAACGCGTCACAGTGGAATATCCTGTCGAGGCTACGGAGGGCGAAATCGCCATCAATGCGCCTGTTAGCGATGTGTGTGATGTAGCCGATCTAGGTAATTTCCCGTTGCATCTGGTGTATTACTATGTGACCTACAACTCCGTCACGACAGGGGAGCAGTACAGCCTGGGGATTCCAGGCATGGAACTGGTCTATAGTAGCATGCCGCAAGACCAGCCGCTCGCGGGTGATGTCAATAACGACGGCGAGATCTCTATTGCCGATGTCAATGTCATTATTCAACTCATTTTGTCAAATGGCTTCACATCGGCTGCCGATGTCAACAACGACGGAGAAATCACCGTTGCCGACGCCAATGCCGTCATCCGCATCATCCTCTCGTGAGAGGACAGTTGCTTGAATCTGATACAAGCTAATTGAATACCATTAACACTGCAAATAAACTATATAATACTGATGGAACGTGAGGAATTTATGGTAGAAGTGTGTGCCAACGGGGTGGAGTCCTGCTTGGCAGCGCAAGAAGGGGGAGCCGACCGCGTCGAGCTGTGTGCCGGCATCCCCGAGGGCGGCACAACGCCCAGCTATGGCGAGATCAAGGTGGCTCGCCGAGTGTTGACAACGACACGGTTGCATGTGATTATACGTCCCCGTGGCGGAGACTTCCTGTACTCCGACCTGGAGGTGGAACGCATGGCGGCCGACATCGCCGTGTGCCGTGAACTTGGGGTGGACGGCGTGGTGTTTGGCTGTCTGAATGCCGACGGCACCATCGATGTGGAGAAGAACCGTTACCTGATGGAGTGCAGTCAGGGCATGAGCGTGACTTGCCATCGTGCGTTTGACCGTGTGGCCCATCCCGAGCAGGCTCTTGAAACCATCATCGACTTGGGCTTTGATCGCATACTTACCTCTGGGCAGCAGCCCAAGGCCATCCAGGGGGCGGAACTGTTGGCTCGGCTCAATCGACAGGCTGCGGGCCGCATCATCCTGATGGCCGGCAGCGGCGTGACCGAGCAGAACATCCGCGAGCTGCGTGAGACGACAGGACTGCACGAATTCCACTTCTCGGGCCGGGAGTCCTTTGCCAGCGCCATGCAATATGTGAACCCGAACCTCTATATGGGGCGTCCTGGTGCCAACGAGGCCGCGCTGGACTACACCACCGCCCGCCGCGTCAGCGCCACCATTGCCCGACTCATTGATGAAAGCGTTTAGATGGACCACCCGAAAAATTGACTACTGGTTGATGATGACTGATAAATTGGCATTTCACCATCCGTTGAAGGTGATATCCATCAGCACCCTGTCGTTATGTGTGTTGATAGGTTTTTTAGTGAGGATCCTGTTCTTCTTTTTCTTGCCCGAAGGGGCTTCACTCACCGTGCTGGAGGGCGTGAAACTGCTTGCAGTGGGTGTGATCAATGACATCGCCATGGGCGCCGTCTTGCTGACGCCGTTATTGCTCATATCATTGGGCCTGAATGAAGTGAAATACAAGAAGCCGGTGGCGATCATCATCATGCTGGGCTTGTTGTATGCGGTGTTCCGTGTGTTCTTCACTCATTCCATCTTCCATGATTATGGCGGCGGCACGTCACGCATTGCCCAGATTTTCTTTTCTTATAAGCTGTTGAGTTTCTCAATACGCTATTTTGTGCCTCGTGTGCGCCAGACGTGGCGGCGTGTCACCTTGATTCTGCTGTGGGTGCTCTATGTGTTTGTGCTGCTGTTCAATGCCGTTGGCGAGTACTTCTTTTGGGATGAGTTCGGCGTGAGGTATAACTTCATTGCGGTCGACTACCTGCTCTACACCCATGAGGTAATCGGCAATATCATGGAGTCTTATGCCATAATTCCGTTGATAGCGATTGTGGCGGTGCTCACGGTGGCGTTTGTGTACTGGTACTATCGCAAGTGGGCATGGCGCCTGAACAACATCTGTGCTGGTTGGAAGTACCTCCTTCACTTTGTTGGCGCTGCGCTTGTCGCTGTGGTGTCATTGCTTTACCTCAATTACGGCTCGGCGCGGCTTGAAGGCGACAACCTGTGTGCCAACCAGCTGCAGCAGAATGGCACTTACGACTTTTTCACGGCATTCAGGAGTAACGAGCTGGATTATTCCGCCTTCTATCAGTTATTGCCCGAGGTGGAGAGTAAAGAGCGTTACTACAGCCTGTGCGGAATGGACAGCACGGGTAAGGTCACGATGGTTGACCCTGTGCCGATGGAAAAACGCAATGTGGTGCTCATCACCGTTGAGAGTCTCAGCTCTTCATTTCTCAAGAGTTATGGCTGTGACAAAGACTTGACACCCAACCTCGACTCGCTCATCACCCGCAGCCTGGCGTTTGACAACATGTATGCCTTGGGCAACCGCACCGTTCGCGGTCTTGAAGCCCTGTCATTGTGTGTGCCGCCAAGTGCCGGAGAGAGTATCATCAAGCGCAAGAACAACCGCGCCGATGGGCGTTCGGTCGGTGACTTGTTCGGCAGGGAAGGCTATAAGGTGAGATTCTTCTATGGCGGTGACAGCTATTTTGACAATATGGGGGATTTCTTCTCTCATAACGGCTATGAAGTGACCGACCGCAAGCAGCTCTCGAATGATGAGATCACCTTTGCCAACATCTGGGGCGTGTGCGACGAGGACATGTACAAGAAGATGTTGTCAGTACTGGACGAGGATGCTCAATCAGGGGCTCCGTTCTTCGCCCAACTCATGACAGTGAGCAATCACCGTCCTTACACTTATCCTGATGGCAAGATCACCTACGAGGGTAAGGCGCAGTCACGTGAGGCCGCAGTGAAATATACTGATTATGCCATCGGACAGTTCATGCGAATGGCTAAGACAAAACCATGGTTCAGCAACACCTTGTTTATCATCATTGCTGATCATCAGGCCTCGAGTGCCGGCAAGACGTCGATTCCTGTTCACCGGTATCACATCCCGTGCATCGTCTATGCACCGCAATTAGTCGCTCCGCAACGTGTCTCCACGCTGTGCTCACAGATTGACCTTATCCCGACCGTGCTCTCCATGTTGCATTACAGTGGCACGACCACATTTGCCGGTCAAGACATCTTATCCCCGGACTTCAAGCCCCGTGCCATGATGGCGACCTATCAGGACTTGGGATATCTGCAGGACAATGTGCTGACAGTGCTATCTCC
>Ga0247610_10004831_pt1 | contig 14320 bp, 9 predicted proteins | sample 174DNAGHGhighgp2_FD_193483 | JGI IMG/M metagenome (GOLD analysis project Ga0247610, IMG submission 193483) | Sheep rumen microbial communities from Palmerston North, Manawatu-Wanganui, New Zealand - 1742 DNA GHGhigh gp2 | ecosystem: Host-associated > Mammals > Digestive system > Stomach > Rumen ... | reverse complement strand
CCGTCCGCGTTTCCGCAGAGAAAGCGAACCTGTTTCTGCTCGTCCGCGTTTTCATCGTGAAGTAGAAAGCAGGCCTAAACCCTATGGCTTTGGCGGAGAGAGTTCTGTCCGTTCGGATCGTTCGGCGCGTCCCGCTCGTCCTCGTTTCAACCGCGAGGGAGAAAACCGTCCGTTCGCCGGCAAACCCAAACGTAACAACAACCTTTACTCGGCTCGTAAGCAGCAGACTTATCGTGAGCAACACGAAGACTTGACCAAGCCCGTTCGTTTGAATAAGTATTTGGCGAACGCCGGTATTTGTTCGCGTCGTGAGGCAGATGATTTCATCCAGGCGGGAGTGATCACCGTCAATGGCGTAACCGTGGATAATTTGGGCGTTAAGGTACTGCCGACGGATGACATCCGTTTCCATAACCAGCCGGTTCGTCGTGAACGCAAGGTGTATATTCTGCTCAATAAACCCAAGAATACCGTTACTACCACCGATGATCCTCAGGAGCGTCACACGGTGATTGACATCGTTCGTAACGCTTGCGCAGAGCGTATTTATCCGGTGGGTCGTTTGGATCGTAATACAACCGGTGTGTTACTGCTGACCAACGATGGTGATTTAGCGGCTAAACTGACGCATCCGAAGTTCCATAAGAAGAAGATTTATGCGGTGACCCTTGACCGTGATTTGGAAGAGGTGGACGAGGCTATCGTTCGTGCCGGCGTGGTACTGGATGACGAGCGTATTATGCCGGATGCCTTGGAGTTCCCCAAAGAGGATCGCCGTCATATAGGCCTGGAGATTCACTCGGGGCAAAACCGCGTTGTACGCCGTATTTTTGAGAAAGTGGGGTACAAGGTGGTGAATTTGGATCGTGTGTCCTTTGCCGGTTTGACCAAGAAGAACGTGGGGCGCGGTAAATGGCGTTTCCTTACTCCCAAAGAGGTGGCTATGTTACACATGGGAGCCTTTGAATAATTCAAATCCGTTATTCCATTTTGAAGCGAAGCTTCCATTATATACTGTTTCTCGTGACGCTGGCTTTGTCGGCGGTATGCGGTGTGTTGATGTTCCATACGAACGTCAATGCGGACATGACCAAGTACCTGCCTGACAACTCGCAAATGAAAAGCGGTCTGGAGATTATTACCTCGGAGTTCGGTTCCGCAGCGCAGATGTCCGGAACGGATGTGCATGTTATGTTTGAAGGGTTGCAGCCGAATGAGGTACCGGGTATTCGTACTTTGCTGGACGCCTATCCGGACGTACACGGCGTTTCGTTCCGCTATTCGAAAGACAGTACGCATACCGTCTTTGATTTAGATGTACCGAAGTCGGTGGACCAGAAAGCGTTAGGCAAGCAGATTAGTACGCGTTTCGGCGGTAACTGCGTGGTGGAAACCAGCCAGGATGGCGCTACGCCGCCTGTCTCCGTCATGATCTTTGCCGCCGTGCTGATCATGGTGGTGCTGTTCGTCATGGCGCAGAGTTGGTTCGAACCGGTGGTTATTCTGCTGACGACGGGTTTGGCGATCTTGCTGAATATGGGTACGAACGCCCTGCTGCCTTCTGTTTCCATTACCACGAATTTTATCGGTTCGATCTTGCAGGCCGTTCTTTCGCTGGACTACTGTATTGTGCTGCTCAACCGTTACCGTCAGGAACAGGATGAGCATACCGATCGTGAGACCGCCGTGCTGGCGGCTAACCGGGCTATCAAACGGGCTGCGCCTTCTATCCTCTCGTCGGCTTTGACGACGGTAGTGGGTCTGTTGATGCTCTGTTTTATGCGGTTGAAGATAGGTGCGGACATGGGTGTAGTGCTCGCCAAGGGTGTGGTTTGTTCCCTCATCTGTACGTTCACCGCTATGCCGGCATTGATGCTCCTTTTCCGTCGTGTGATCAACAAAACATCGAAGGCGGCGTATGTACCCCCGACGGATGGTCCGGCTCGTTTTGTGGCGCGGCATAAGTTGCCGATGGCGGTCGGGGCGGTATTGCTGTTCTTCGGATCCTGGTATTTCAGCCGGCAAACGACGATCTTCTTCTCCGCGTCGGCTGAGTCGCAGATAGAGAAAGTGTTCCCCTCTCCCAATCCGTTCGTGTTAGTCTATGAGACGCAGGATGAGGAGGCTATCTATACCTTGGCGGACAGCCTGATGGCGCAGCCCGGCATCCAGTCGGTGATCTCTTATCCGACCTTGATGTCTCAGCCTCTTACGCCGACGGAGATGGCGCACCACGTACGTTCCTTGCTGACGGATTTCAAGGATTTTATGCCGGAGGGAACCACGGTGTCGTCCGAAGCCTTGAATATGATCAACCCCGAGATGTTCCAACTCCTTTATTACATGAAGGCGAAGGACACCGTGGAAACGGAGTTGGCTTTTCCGGACTTGGCGCGTTTCTTGCATACCCATGTAGCTTCCAATCCTTTGTTCTCTTCTTATCTGGATGATGAGATGAAGCAGCAGATTGAGGTTCTTCAATCGATGTTGGATGTAGAGCCGGCTCCGCTGCCGGCGACGCCTGTTGTGGCGAAACAGCCGGTTGTACCGGTGGAACAGACCGCTGAGATTGGAGACACAATGATCGTGTTGCCCCGCGAAACGATCGCGCCGATCGCCCGTCCCATGCCTGCCACGACGGTGGACAGTATGGAAATACCGGTGGTGGAGATTGACCGTATAGCCGTGGTACCGTTTGTGGAGAAACTGAACGCCAAGCATACTTCGGCGGTCTCGGTGGAGATGAAAAAACTGACGGACACCACCGCGATCCGTTTGCCTATGACGGTAAACGAGATGTCTCTCTTCATCGGTTCAACGCCTATCCAGACGCGATTGGTATATGGCTATGCGCCGTCAGGAATGAAGAAACTGACGCCGCTTCAATATGTCCATCTGCTGGTGGATGACTTGTTCAACCGTCCCGGTTTGGCGGGTATGATTTCTGAGGAGCAACGCACGCAATTGGGGCAGCGTACGTACCTCATGGACTTGGCGGATCAGAACGCGTCGCTTACTCCCTCGGATTTGAACAGACTGCTGCGTCAGTTTGGTATTTACGACTATACGGACGATCAGTTGATGGCGATCGCTTATCCGCCTCAACCAAAGGCAGAGCAGCCGATCAAGGGCAAACAGCCGTCCGAACTGAATACCGAGGAGATTGTTAATTCGATAGCCGCAATCCAGTCCACACTCCATAGTACCGACACCACGCGAGCCGTCATTTCAACCTCAACGCCGAAAGTGGAGGAACCGGTTGTTCCCAAACGCCCGCGTCCCAGCAAAGCGGATTTGCAGGCGGAGTTGTTCACCGAACTGGTTTTCGGCGGACATACTTATACGGCGGAGCAGATGGCGGACAAGCTGGCACGGTTGATGCAACTCTCCGATGTCAAAGCGGATCCTGTTACGCCTGCTCAGATGTCGTTGCTCTACGACTACTACGAAGCCGTCCATACCAATAGCGATTCTATTCGTTTTGGCTTTGAACCTCTGTTGACGTACCTGTGTGACACCTTGGTGTATGACGAGCGTTTGGCGGACATTCTGCCGGATAGTATTCGTACGCAGGCGGCGTCTGTTCATACGCAGATACAAGACGGCTTGGGACAGTTACGAACCGAGAAACACTCCCTATTGGTGGTACTCTCGTCCTTGCCCAAAGAGTCACCGCAGACGTATGCCTTTGTGGATACGCTCACCGCGCTCGCGGACGCATGTTTAGAGCACGATCATTACTATGTGGGCGAATCGGTTATGTATGCCGAGATGCGAGGCGGGTTTGATCATGAGATGAATGTCGTTTCATTGCTCACCATCCTCTCCATCTTCCTCATCGTGGCAATCACTTTCCGTTCGGTTATCGTGCCGATGATCTTGGTGGTGACGGTTATGTCGGCGGTGTATGTCAATGTGGTGGTAGCGGGACTGGTGTCGGGGCAGATGTTGTATTTGGCATACCTCATTGTCCAAGCCATTCTCATGGGAGCCACGATTGACTATGGTATTCTCTTTGCCAACTACTACCGCGAGAATCGCAAGAAGATGCTGCAGGTTGATGCCGTGTGCGCCGCCTACAAGGGATCCATCCGTACCATCCTCACCTCCGGAATTATCATGGTTATCGGTCCCGGAGCGATGGCACTCTTTATTGACGATTTGATGATCAGCAATATAGTGGGCTGCCTGGCTGTGGGGGCATTTGTGGCGGTAGTGCTGACCTTGACGGTCGTTCCGGCTGTCTTGGTGGCGTTGGATAAATGGGTCGTGTACGGAAAGAAGAACCGGTTCAACGGCGAAACGGCGGAAGAAAGCAATAAAGAAAAAAGCGATAAAGAAGAAAGAAAAAAGCAATATATTTGAAAGCATGAAAGAAGAGCAATGGGATTTGACCATTACCCCCAAAGATAAACTTCTGGCGGTGGATTGGAAGGAAATATGGCGGTACCGGGACATGTTCCTGCTGTTCGTGGCGCGTAATTTCCGCACGGCGTACAAGCAGACGATCTTGGGACCTCTATGGTTTATTATCACGCCGGTTCTGTCCGTCATCGTGTATGTCGCGGTGTTCGGAGGCATCGCCAATATCCCGACGGACGGCGTGCCGCCGATCTTGTTCTACCTCCTCGGTATTTCCGTATGGGGCTATTTCGCGAGTTGCGTCAGCGCAACCTCCAATTCGTTCGTCTCCAATGCGGACATCTTCGGAAAGGTCTATTTCCCGCGTATTATCATGCCTTTGGTGGCGGTAACGACCAATCTGCTGTCGTTGGCGATCCAATTGGCTATCTTCACGGTGTTCTATATCTACTACGTTTGTATAGGAACGGAGTTGACGATTCATTGGCAGATTGTGCTGTTTCCGGTATTGATTCTTTTGCTGGCATTCATGGCGGTGGGGTTTGGTATGATCTTCTCATCCATGACCACCAAGTACCGTGATCTACAGATTATGTTGGCGAAGATCATCTCCCTTTGGGTCTATATTACGCCGGTTATTTACCCGCTGAGCATGGTCACCAACGAGAAACTGCATTTGGCTATGTCCCTCAACCCCGTTACTCCGGTGATGGAGGCGATCAAGTACTCCCTGTTGGGGCAAGGACAGTTCTCGTGGTTATGGCTTTGCTATAGCGCGGTCTTTACGCTGGTTTTACTTATCATTGGCCTTATGCTCTTCAATAAGGTTCAAAAATCATTCATGGACACGGTATGACACAGGAATATTGGACAACAGAGATTTCTCCGAATACCTTTGCGAAAGGTTTGGGATTGAAAGAGCTGTGGAACAAAAGGTACCTCATTGGGCTCTTTATCAAGCGTGACATCACGGTGCAGTTCAAGCAGACCATCTTCGGTATGGGCTGGTATTTTATATCACCGCTTTTCACGATGTTCATGTACATTGTGGTGTTCGGCCGTATAGCCGGTATTCCCACGGATTCAGTGCCGCAACCTGTGTTCTATCTGAGCGGTATATGCCTTTGGGAGTATTTCTCGGAGTGCCTGACGGCGGTCTCGGGTACGTTCCAGACGAACGCAGGCTTGTTCGGAAAAGTGTATTTCCCCCGGTTGGTTTCACCGGTGTCGGTGGTATGCTCCAAACTGTTCCGTTTCTCGCTGCAGTTAGCTACTTTTGTGATGGTCTATGTGCTGTTTGTGATCAAAGGAGCGGATCTAAGGCCGAATGCTTACCTGCTGCTTTTCCCGGTGTTGATTTTGATGATCCAGTGCCTGGCGCTGGGATTGGGACTCATCATCTCGTCCCTTACCACCAAATACCGCGATCTAACCAATTTCTTCGGGGTCTTTGTCTCTCTTTGGATGTACGCCACGCCGATTGTTTATCCGCTCAGTGAAGTCACCAACCCGACCTTGCATAAGATCATGATCATGAACCCGATGACCGCCATCATCGAGACCTTCAAATACGGTGCTTACGGCAGAGCCGAGTTCTCTTGGCAATCACTCGGTATCAGTGCGATAGTCATTGCGGTGCTTTTGGTGATCGGTATTTACATGTTTAACCGCAAGCAGAAGTATTTTATAGACACTATTTAATATGGAGAAACCGGTTGTTATATTGTCTATTGAATCGAGTTGTGACGATACCTCTTCGGCGGTGATCGTGGATGGCATTTTGCGCAGTAATGTGATTGCTTCGCAGAAAGTACATGAGGAATTTGGTGGCGTAGTGCCGGAATTGGCGAGCCGCGCGCACCAACAGAATATTCTGCCGGTGGTGGACACTGCTCTCAAGCGAGCGGGAGTCACCAAAGACGATATTTCTGCGATCGCTTTTACGCGTGGTCCGGGGCTCTTGGGGTCGTTGCTGGTCGGTACCTCGTTTGCCAAGGGATTAGCCCTCGCGCTCAATGTGCCGCTTATCGATGTGAACCATCTTCAGGGGCATGTATTGGCGCATTTCATAGAGGACGGAACGGGGCTCAACCATCCCTCTTTCCCTTTCCTCTGCCTGCTTGTTTCCGGCGGTAACAGTCAAATCGTTCTCGTTCATTCCTATAATAAGATGGAGATTATCGGTCAGACGATCGATGACGCAGCGGGAGAAGCGTTCGATAAATGCGCCAAGGTCTTAGGGCTCCCTTACCCGGGCGGTCCGTGGATTGACAAACTCGCCAAACTCGGTGATCCCGCCAAATACCCCTTTGCCAAACCCAATATATCCGGTTATAACTATTCCTTCTCGGGGCTCAAGACTTCTTTCCTCTATACGCTTCGCGACATGCTCAAGGCGAACCACGTGGAGACCATCGACGAGTTGGCGGAGCGGATCCCGAATTTGCGCGAAGACATGTGTGCTTCACTGCAAGCGACCGTAGTGGATATATTGATGCGCAAACTCAAAAAGGCGGCGCAGGATTGGAAGATCACACAGGTAGCGGTCGCCGGAGGGGTGAGTGCCAACAGTGCCTTGCGACAAGCCTTCCTGGATTACGGAAAACGGTATCATTGGACGGTCTTCATTCCGCCTTTCTCGTTTACTACGGATAATGGCGCAATGGTCTGCCAGGCAGGGTATTTCAAATACCTCGATCATGACTTTTGCGCAATAGATGAAGTGCCTTATGCCAAAACAATCCTCTAAACGTACCTCTATCTTCAAGCCTTACGAAGATGTGATCATCTTCGTTCTGACGCTCTTTGTTGCCAATTATTTCTGGAAATGGACGATGGCGGGCGATGAGGACGGAGCGATGGTGACGTGGTTCGGATGGGATGTTACCGCGCCCTTTGAGTTCCTGTCATGCCATGTCGCGTCGGTGGTGTATTGGTTGTTGTCACTCTTCCGGGACACCGTACATCTGGTGGGAGAACATACCATCCGTTTTGATTCCGGTAGTGGTACCACGATTATTTGGGGCTGTTCCGGCCTCAAACAGAGTTTCATCTGGCTTATGTTGATGCTGACGGTCAGGGGAGGATGGAAACAGAAAACATGGTATATCCCCCTCGGATGGGTGTGCTGCTACGCGTTCAATATACTGCGTATTTTCCTCATCGCGTTGCTCATTGAGTTCCACCCCACTTGGTTCCATGTGTTGCACGATTACATCTTTAAATACCTTTTCTACGGAGGTATGTTCGTGCTATGGGTTATCTTTGTTGAAAGGATAAGACCGCGCGTTTCATCGCGCTGACCATCTTCCACGTCCGGCTGGCTTGCGTTTGATCGCCCGTTAGGATGTCCGGTACCGGAGCTCCCATCTCCTGCTCCGGATAAACGAGCATATAACTATGGCCGGTGAAGAAGCGGTCTAACATCTTCGGTACTTGTTCGAAAAGCGGGTTGTAAGAAGGCGTGGACGGACGGGCATTGATCAGGACGATCATGTCATCCGGAGCCATCTGTTTGGCGATCATCAGTACATCTTCCCAATTCTCCATCTCGCGGTACGATGCGCGTAGATACTTGCCTTTGCGTCGGCAGAATGCCTGCAAGGCACGTTGGGTGTCTTCGTTGGTATAGAACACCACCTTGGCGCCTAACTGGCTGCTCAGACGGCGAATCAAACCGAAACAACTGATGAAATCATGCTCTTTCTCCGCATAGCGGGGTACCGCCACTAACAACCGGTTGATCGTATTCAGAGGCTGCGACGGATGGTAAACGATCGCGGCTTTGCTTTGATGGTTGATGAGTTTCGTGGCTTCCGCCCAATCACTCTCGCTGGCAAAATCGGGGTTCGACAGTTCGGCTAATTCGCTCAGTTCCTGCAATTCGTAATGCCTGTTCTCGGCGACGGTCATCATCAACCAGCTATTGTCTTTCTTATCCGCCTCCAACCGTGCCTCTTCCTGCAACGCCAACTGTTTGGCGGCGTATTCGGTGAGGAATGAGGAGGAGGTACATAGTACCAGAATCATCAGGACGGCGGCGTTCAGGATCTCATCGCCGAAGATGTTCATCTCATAGCCGATGGTCACGATGGCTAAGGTTCCTGCGGCGGTCGCATGCGTCAGACCGAAGATCAACTGCCGCTCTACCGCCTGTAAACCGAAACTCTTCTGCGCCAACCACGCGGCAAGCCATTTGCCGGCAAGCTTGGTGGCGATCATCACGATCGCTACGATGATGGTCTTCCATCCGCTCCAAACGACCGACACGTCGATCATCATCCCCACGCCGATCAGGAACAGAGGAACGAACAGGTTGTTTCCCACAAAATTGATGCGTTGCATCACCGGACTCAGATTGGGCACAAAGCGGTTCAACGCGACACCGCATACGAAGGCACCTAAGATCCCCTCCAGACCGCACCAATCGGCTAATAGCGCCGAGACGACCATCATCGTCATCACAATCAGAAAACCACTCGTCTCATCCGACCAACGTTTGAAATAGTGTTGTGCTATCCAGGGGAAAACCACCAATATGGTCGCCATGCTGGCTACGATCTTGCCGATGGTCAACCACGCGGAGTGTTGATCGTCGAAGCCGGCTATTTGGTGCCGGACGATTGCAAGCACTAACAACGAAAGGGTGATGGAGAGCATCGTACCGCCGATGGACAGATTCACCGCCGCGTTCTTCTGTACGCCATAACGGTTCACAATCGGATAAGTCATAAGCGTGTGACTGCCGTACATACCGCCTAACAGCACGCTGGTCGTCCAACCAAAACCGAGTAAACGGCTGGTGAAAATACCTAATAAGAACGGTAACAGGAACGCGTAAAAGCCGTAGATGATAGCGTGCGTGCGTTGCTGCCGGAAATCATTGACGTCCACTTCGATACCTGCTTGCAGCATAATGTACAGCATGCCGATCTTGCCCAAGGTCTGGATCACCGTTCCGCCGGCTATCACCTCCAAACCGTGCGAACCTACCACTATGCCCACGATAATAAAGCCCACAATACTCGGAATCCGGATCTTGCGGCAGATAATGGGCACTAACAGGATGGTGCCTAACAGAATGGCTATGATGGCTAACGGATTGGTAATCATATAAACTGTCCCGTAATACTCTTTTTATTCTTTCTCAATTGGTCTATCGTCCCTTCTCCCACGATGGTTCCTCCGCCTCGTCCGCCTTCCGGCCCCAAGTCGATCAACCAATCGCAGGCACGAATGACATCGGTGTTGTGCTCGATGATGACGACGGTGTTGCCTTTGTCCACCAGTCGGCGCAGAACGCCTAACAACACGCGGATGTCCTCAAAATGCAGACCCGTCGTCGGTTCGTCTAATATATACAAGGTCTTGCCGGTACTCGGACGGGATAGTTCGGTGGCTAACTTGATGCGTTGGCTCTCTCCGCCGGACAGGCTGGTGGAGGATTGCCCTAACTTAATATAGCCCAATCCCACGTCTTGTATGGTCTTGATCTTGCGTAATATCTTGGGTTGCGGTTCGAAGAACTCGACCGCCTGGTTGACCGTCATGTCCAGTACGTCGGCGATCGTTTTGCCTTTCCATCTCACCTCTAATGTCTCGCGGTTATAACGCTGACCACCGCATACCTCGCAGGGCACGAACACGTCCGGCATGAAATGCATCTGAATCGTCTTGTAGCCGTTTCCGAAGCATTCTTCGCATCTTCCCCCCTTGGCGTTGAAACTGAACCGTCCCATTTTCCATCCGCGGATCTTGGATTCCGGTAATTGGGCGAATAACTCACGGATGTCGTTGAAGACGTTGGTATAAGTTGCGGGGTTACTGCGGGGGGTTCTGCCGATCGGCGATTGGTCCACGTTGATGATCTTATCGATCCATTCCACTCCTTCGATGCTTTGGTAGGGCAGGGGAGGGGTCTTGCTGCGGTAGAATCTCTGACTCAGGATGGGGTAGAGGGTCTGATTGATGAGCGAACTCTTGCCGCTTCCACTTACACCGGTTACGCAGACCATCTTGCCTAACGGGATCGTGACCGTCACGTTCTTCAGATTATTGCCCGTACAGCCCGATAACCGGATCTCTCGTCCCTCTGACGGCTGATGGTTGATGGCTGACGGCTGATGGCTGACAGCTGACGGCTGAAGGCTGACGGCTTTTTCTCCCTTCAGGTATTGCGCCGTCAGCGTGTCGGTCTTAAGCAGATCCTCCGGCGTTCCGCTGAATAACACTTTGCCGCCCAAACGTCCGGCTTTGGGACCGATATCTACGATCCAATCCGCCTCACGCATAATCTGCTCGTCGTGCTCCACTACGATGACGGAGTTGTTCATGTCCCGCAGCTCCTTGAGACTGTTGATCAACCGCTGGTTGTCGCGTTGGTGCAGACCGATACTCGGTTCGTCCAGGATATATAGTACGTTCACCAACCGGCTGCCTATCTGCGTGGCAAGACGAATACGCTGGCTCTCCCCGCCGGACAGACTTTCGCTACTTCGGTTCAAACTCAGATAACTCAGTCCCACCGACTGCATGAAGCCTAATCGGGCGAGAATCTCTTTCAAGATCGGTTCCGCGATCGCATTCTGCTTATCTGAAAGCTGAGGGCTGATAGCTGACAGCACTTTGATCAGTTCATCAATGTCCATCTCCGCCAATTGGGAGATGTTGTATTCGCCTATGCGGTAACTGAGTGCCTCTTTGCTCAAACGCTTACCCTCGCATTCGGGACAAACGATCCATTCCTCTTTTTCCTCCTCTTCCTCCTCGCTAAGCGATGAGGGAGCGGATAGTGCTTGTAACTGCTCCCACCAGTTGTCCTGCTGAATGGCTTCGTCTATCTCATCCTTTGTACTTTGTACATTCTCCCCTCGTACTTTCCCGAGCCCTTTGCAGCAAGGACACCACCCCGACGGACTGTTGAACGAGAACGTATGCGGAGCGGGTTCGGGATAACTCAAACCCGTCTCGGGACACATCAACGTTCGCGAGAAATATCGGCATTCGGACGGCTGATCGCTGACTGCTACCAACATCATCCCATTGCCCTGCGTCATCGCTCGATCTACCGACTGACGAATTCGACGAAGATCGTCCTCTAAGTTATCTCCTTTCACCTTCAGCCGATCGACCACCACTTCGATGGTGTGCGTCTTGTAACGGTCCACTTTCATGCCCGCCACGATCTCTTGGACTTCGCCATCCACCCGTACGTGCATGAATCCTTTCTTGCGGATGTTCTCAAACAGCTCTTTATAGTGCCCTTTGCGTCCGCTTACTAACGGAGCAAGGAGCAGAATCCTCTTGCCTGCGTACTCGCGAAGGATAAGGTCGATAATCTGTTCGTCGGTAAACTTAACCATCGGCTTGCCCGATAGATACGAATACGCGTCCGCCGCGCGGGCAAACAAAAGGCGCAGAAAATCATACACTTCCGTGATCGTTCCTACTGTCGAACGAGGGTTCTTGCTCGTCGTCTTCTGGTCTATGGAAATAACCGGACTCAATCCGGTGATCTTATCGACATCCGGACGTTGCATTTGACCGATGAACCCCCGGGCGTAGGACGAGAACGTCTCCATGTACCGGCGTTGACCTTCCGCAAAGATCGTGTCGAAAGCCAACGACGATTTGCCCGAACCGCTTAGGCCCGTGATCACTGTCAGTTTTTTTCTCGGGATGGACACGCTGATATTCTTCAAGTTATGCACTCGTGCCCCGATGACTTCTATTTTTCCTTCGTCCTTTGCCATAAATCGGGTACAAAGATACAACAATTTTTGCATATATGCAAGCATTCGGGGATTTTTTTTGCCGAATAGAATGAAAATTCTATCTATTTTATGCGGGTATAGGACGATCATGCTTGCATGAAGCGGTCTGTATTCGCATAAAATAGGGAAGCCGTCAGGCTCGGCAAAAAAATCCCCACCCTTGCCCATATATCCCGCAAAATGCGAACGTATTTTCGAGGTGGGAACCCGCTTGCGGGAGGACCGAAGATACTACAAATTGCTGACCGAGGATACAACAAAAAATCACTCATGAGGGCTTTCCTGTGCAACACCTATGCAACTCGTGGGTTGTTTCTTTCCGATGCTTTCCGGTTCATTTCCTGTGATCCTATTGTGTGGTCGCGGTGTGGTCATGGTTTTGAACGCACAAGGAACCGGTAAAGTACCAAGTGACCAAGTACAAAGGACATCTGTGAGCAAGCTCCCTTAGATGCTTTCAACCCTTCAAGACGCGATAAATCGCTATTTTCGGCAAAAAAATCCCCGAACGCTTGCATATGTGCAAAATTTGTAGTAAATTTGCACCCGAAATGAACGGATCATGTCTGTGCGAATTGTCAAATATGGTATAGCTATCATGCTTTTAGGCTTTGTTGCCCTCCTCTCTTCTTGTGCAAAAAGTGCAGACGGGAAGCATATTAATAACGTTATCTACGACAGTAAAAATGTCCGTTCTCTATTTCTCCATATACCATCTTCTTCGCAAAATAAACGAAGAAGTGAGTACACGCATTTCGGTAATACATACCAATTATATATTTGGCAATCACCTTTGTAAAGTTTACTTGAACTATGAAGAAGAAAATTATTTGGTCTATTGTGGGTGTATATGTCGCACTTTTTGTGGCATTGTTCTTATTTCTCACATTTGAAGGAATGAAAAAACTCTCAGGAATTGATTATATGCTATTAGAAGGTGATGATGATGTTGTTATATGTCATTATGATGGTGACTGGTATTGTGGAGAGATTGTAGCAGGTAACGGATGCTTTGTCAAAACAGTCTTTTGGGATGACAAATATATTGTAGCGCAAGCAAAGGGTAAATATTCCGATGTGTATTATATCATAGAACAACTAGAGACAGACACCTTCAAAGTTTATAATGGCGAGAAGATTCCTTGGACAAGTTATCATTCAGAACCTTGGATAACAGAAGAATTTAAGTCATATCATGACTTTAATTCGCGATTGCAAGAGTTGAAGATAGACACAACAAAGATGCAACATTATTCGTGGAAGTATTGGGTTGGCATCTATTAATTTTTGTCAATAGTGTCCCATTAAAAATAAACAAAACGTTCTATTATGGAGTAGGAACAATTCGAACAAAATAACTTTCATGATTAGTCCAAAAATAGAAAATAGGATTGCACTAACTGTAATAATATGTTTCATAAGCATAGTTGTGCTTTTTCAACACTGCGAGACATGGTTTCCTTCGTTATGTGGAAGTCATTCATTAGGGAATAACTTTTATGCGCTTGACTGGGATGGAGGCGTACAACTTGTAGTTTACCATTCGAATCCACACGAACCTGCCTATGGGGGAATAGAATTCATTAGAGAAACCCCTAGTGCACCGAATCATGGTTGTGTAGAAATAAAACACAATAAAACATATATTGCGATGAAAGTTATTGATAAGAATACAGATAAGTTGTACTACTTTTTGTATGATAAGAGATGTATCGCAAATATTCCCAGGGATTCCATTAGTAGGGCAGACTTAATAAAAGGATTAGTGGAATTAAATGAATCACAATACAAAGAACAGTGTAGGATATTGGATTTAAAGTGAGAAGAGTTCTACTGATAATTGAAAATAATATTATTGGCTTTTTTACTTTATTCCGAAAAAATATAGTAATTTTGCAGCGGATTATAGAAGAGAGACGCGCTTCATGTCCATAAGAAACATAAACAATACATATCCATTAGATTTACAAACAGATTAAAACTATGCGAAATTATATATTTAAGTCAATATTATTGATCATGCTATCGCTGTTCTGTAATACCACGTCAGCGATTGGGTTAACAGAATTCACTAAACAGTTGATTGATCTGTATATTAGAACAAACCAAATACCCAATAACGGAGATATGGTTGTTCACATAAAGACTGACACACTATATTATAGAGCCTTTTTATATTCAATAGA
>Ga0247610_10004830_pt1 | contig 14321 bp, 12 predicted proteins | sample 174DNAGHGhighgp2_FD_193483 | JGI IMG/M metagenome (GOLD analysis project Ga0247610, IMG submission 193483) | Sheep rumen microbial communities from Palmerston North, Manawatu-Wanganui, New Zealand - 1742 DNA GHGhigh gp2 | ecosystem: Host-associated > Mammals > Digestive system > Stomach > Rumen... | reverse complement strand
AGTTGGTTCATGATTATGGATCTCGTATTAGAAAAGAATTAGAATCTGTTGGTGTAAAGACAGAATACTTGGATACTAGTTTTGATAAACCAACATCAATGCGTGTATCTATCGTTAACAAGTCAACTGGCGGAAAAATATTATATGACACGTCAGAAGGAACAGCTAGAATAAGAAAAGAAGAGTGGGCTTTAAGTCCTGATATAGTTGTTGCAAGTAGTAAAGAATATCATGCAGCAATGACAGCCTTTAATAGATTCAGTGATAAAATTACGGTTCTTGTAGCTGATGAATATACAGCTGAAGCAGCAGATTTATGTAAATATGCAAAATATGTTATTGCTTCAAAAGAAGTTGCTGAAAAAATATCTGGAAAACCTGTTAATTTACAAAGCCCAACTACATTAGCCGGAATATTTAATGTATTAGTAGAAAAGTATTATAAAACAAATTTCATAATTACTTTAGCAGAGGGTGGTGCACTATTTGCTTGTGATGGTCAAATTCGTGTAACTACAGGTATAAATGCTAAGACTATTGATACTACATCCGCAAAAGATATATTTGCAGGTGCATTTGTTTATTCTTTAGCAGTTAATTATGATATACCAAAATGTATTCAAGTTGCAAATATTGCTGGTGGTTTAAGTACAGAAAAAATTGGTAGTCATGCAGCAATACCTCCGCTTAATAGTGTTATGACTGCATTAACGCAAAAACTTGGTGGTTCTGTTACTGTTTCAAACGATAAGCCACAACAACCTCAAGCAGCTCCTGCTCCAGCTGCCACAGCTGCACCTGCTGCTCAACAGCCGGCAGCTGCACAACCGGCAACTCCAGCTCCTGCAGCAACTCCAGCACCAGCAACATCTGCTGCGGCTCCTGCTACACCAGCAGCGCCTACAGCATCAACTAATCCGCCACCTGTAACGGCAGTTCAAGGCAATCAACCAACAATTAATAATACAACACCTCAACAATAATGGTTATAGTTACAAGTACAACGCCAAGATTAGATTTACATGGTGAAGTTAGTTCAATGGTTGAATCTTTGGTAAATAGATTTATTAAAGATAATTATTTAATGAAAAAGAAAGTAGTATGTATTATTCATGGAAAGAGTACTAATATTTTAACGAAAGCAGTTCATAAAACTCTTTCTAAAAATGAACTGGTAGAAAAATATTACTTGAATGGGTGGAATTTGGGAGAAACAGTTGTAATTTTAAACGAACATGATGATTAGTCGTCAGTTCGTTTTATTTTTCGATAAAAACGCCTAAAAATTATTGAAAAAGCCATATAAATGTGTTATATTTAAAAGGCGATGGACCTCTAGCTCAGTTGGTTAGAGCCCCCGGCTCATAACCGGGTTGTCATAGGTTCGAGTCCTATGAGGTCCACCAATCATGCGGGTATGGCGAAATTGGCAGACGCGTTAGACTTAGGATCTAATGGTTCATCCGTGGGGGTTCAAGTCCCTTTACCCGCACCATATTTAAAATGACTAACTAGAAATGGTTAGTTTTTTTATTGTATATATTTATTATTTATGTCGTAATAAAAACTATTTCGGGTGGTTTTACGATACACAGTTAGATACAATAAGAGAAAAAATTATTTGTTGAAGTCGGTAAAGTGGAAGAAGCTCAAACTCATATTGAAGATACAGTATTTTTCTCATGCTCAATGATATTTAACATTTAAAAACAAAAAAATGTTCGTTTTTTTCTTGACAAACATGTTTCATTGTAGTAAAATTCTTAGTATAAGAAGAAAAAAGGGGGATAAAAATATGGGGGATTTAGGTAAAAAAGAGAAAAATAGATATGATACATCGACAATTTTTGATTTAATTGATAGTGAGGACAATGAAATAATAACTAACCTATCATGGCCAGACCGTCAATTTTTATTACAATATATTTCTAAATATATTCTTGAATATAGAAGAACATTAGGATTAGATCCTACTGATACATTTGGAATTGAAATAGAGTTTGATAATGCTGATAAGGGTAGAATCAATAGAAGACTCATTAGTTCTGGATTAAGAAAAGAATGGGGTATTAAACAAGATGCTTCATTATCACATGGTGGAGAAATTGCTTCTCCAGTATTACATGATACTGAAACTGATTGGAATGCTGTAGAACAAGTTTGTACTGCTGTTAAAGAAAATGCTATTATTAACAATAATTGTGGTGGTCATGTTCATATAGGAAGACAAGCTTTGGGTGAAGATAAACAAGCTTGGTTAAATTTTATTAGATTATGGTCAGCTTATGAAAAAGTAATTTATAGATATGGTTTTGGTGAGTACTCTACTGCTAGAACTGGTATTAGTAAATATGCTAAGGCAATTGCTTTAAAACTATTAGTAACTGAGGCATATGTAAGTAGAACTCATTGCAGTATTGATGAAATTATTCAAAAATTAGCAGTTGATAAATATAATGGTGTTAACTTCTTGAATGTTAGAACAGCTGATAAGCCAAATGAGATCGACACAATTGAATTTAGAGCTCCAAATGGTACATTAAATGAAATTATTTGGCAGAATAATGTTAACTTATTTATTAAGATGTTAAAGGCTGCTAAATCACCTGATTTTAATGAAACACTTGTAATGAATAGACTTGCTTCATTAAAAAAGAAGAAAATATTAATCACAGAGTACGATCAATTAGATTTAGATGCTGCATTAGAATTTGCTGATTTAGTATTTAATAATAATTTAGATAAAGTTTATTTTATAAGACAATATATGAAAGCAATGGAAAATGGTACAGAGCCTTTACAAGAAACTAAACCATTTACAAGAGTAAGAAAAAGTTAGTTTAAACTAACTTTTTTTGTTTTGCAAACACTTGTTTGTGTGATATAATTTATTTAGAAAATTTATTATCTATAAGTGAGGTGAGTAGTAATTGGAAAAGATATATATGTGTATTGATTTAAAAAGTTTTTATGCATCTGTTGAATGTGTTGAAAGAAAACTTGATCCATTAACTACTAATCTTGTTGTTGCAGATCCTACAAGAACTGAAAAAACCATTTGTCTTGCTGTTAGTCCTTCTTTAAAAAAATATGGAATTCCTGGTAGAGCAAGATTGTTTGAAGTAGTACAAAAGGTACGAGAAATAAATCGAGAAAGAAGAAAACATACCACAAATGGGAGATTTACTGGTAAGTCATTTGATGAAAAAGAGTTAGAAAAAAATAAAGATTTAGAATTGGATTATATTGTTGCTTGTCCTAGAATGAGATATTACATGAAATATAGTAACGATATTTATAAAGTATATTTAAAATATTTATCTAAGGATGATATATATGTTTATTCTGTAGATGAAGTTTTTGGAGATATTACAGATTATATGAATTATTATAAATTATCTAAAGAAGATCTTGTTACGAAGATGATAAAAGATGTTTATGATACCACTGGTATAACTGCTACTGCAGGAATTGGAACAAATCTATATTTAGCTAAAATAGCGATGGATATTGTTGCTAAACATGCTGAGCCAAACTCTTTTGGTGTAAGACTTGCTTCTTTAGATGAAGCGTCTTATAGAAAGTTATTATGGAATCATAGACCATTAACCTCATTTTGGAGAACTGGTCCTGGAATTGCTAAAAGGCTTGAGAAAATGGGAATATATACAATGGGTGATTTAGCTAGAGCGTCTTTAACAAACGAAGATAAATTATATAAAGTGTTTGGAATAAATGCTGAATTAATTATTGACCATGCCTGGGGATATGAACCTGTTGAAATTAAAGATATTAAAGCTTTTAGACCATCAGTTAATAGTATTTCTTCAGGACAAGTCTTACAACATCCATATAACTATGAGAAGACTAAGATTATAGTTAAAGAAATGGCTGATTCATTAGTCCTAGATTTAGTTGCTAAACATTTGGTTACGGATCAAATTGTTTTAACTATTGCATACGATGTATGTAATCTAGAAAATAATGATTCTTATGAAGGAGAAGTGGTTCTAGATAGATATTCAAGAAAAATACCTAAACATGCTCATGGAACAATTAATATTGATCATAAAACATCGTCAGCTAAAATAATTATTGCTAAAGCCGTGGAGTTATATGATCGGATTATTAATCCAGATTTATTAGTTAGAAAAATAAATATTGTTGCTTGTAATGTTGTTGATGAGTCATCCGTTAAAGAAGAAAAACATATTAAACAAATAGATTTATTTACTGATTTTACAGATTTTAAGGAATCACAAGAAAAGGAGCATAAGTCTGAAGTTGAAGAAAGAAAACTAGCTTCAGCATTACTAAATATAAAAAAGAAATATGGTAAGAATGCTATATTAAAAGGAATGAACTTTGAAGAAGGCGCTACAATGAGAGAAAGAAACGGCCAAGTTGGAGGACATAAAGGATGAAAAACTACGATGATATTATTAATCTTCCATATGTTAAATCTAAGCGTCATAACTGGATGAGCATGGATGCTAGAGCGGGTCAGTTCTCTCCATTTGCAGCTTTAACAGGCTATGGTGATTCAGTTAAAGAAACGGGAAGAATGACTAGTGATAGAATAGAACTAGAGGAAGAAGAAAAAGTTATTTTAAATAGAAAATTAAATATTATAAAAAACAATATAAAAAATAAACCAGAAGTAATGATTACTTATTTTCTACCTGATGAAAGAAAAGAGGGTGGAGAATATATAACTGTGATGGGAAATGTTAAGAAAATTGATGATTTAAATATCTATATAGAATTTACTATTGGAACTAAAATATTAATTAATGATATTATAGATATTGATCTAGATACTAAGAAGAATTAAACGACAAGCAGTCGTTTTTTCTATGAAATGAATTAATTTTAAGATATAATTACAACAGGTGATATGTTTTGAAAAGAGCAATAATTATTGGGGCTGGTCCATCTGGTTTAGCTTGTGCAATACGCTTAAGAAAAAATAATATAGATGTAACAGTATTAGAAAAAAATGAAACATGTTGTAAAAAATTATTATTAACTGGAAATGGTAGATGTAATATTGGTAATAAAGATCAAGATATTAGACATTATCATTCAACAAGTGATAGCTTATTAGAAAGATTATTAGAGGATAAAGATAAATATTTAGAGGAATTCTATAATGATCTAGGAGTTTTATTAAAAGACAAAAATGGTTACTTATATCCTAATTCTAATCAGGCTAAAACAGTTTGTGATGCTCTTATTAATAAAGCTAAAGAAATTGGTGTTAGAATACTAAATAATCAAAATGTAACTAGTGTTTCTAAAGTAGATGGAATATTTAAAGTAAAAACTGATGATAATCATTATGAAAGTGAATATTTAATTATTGCAACAGGTGGGTTAACTGTTTCAAAAACGGGTTCTACTGGTGATGGATATAAGTTTGCTAAAGAATTTAATCATAAGATAAGAAAATTGTCACCCGGATTAGTTCAAATTGAATGCGATGGATATTATTTAAAAGACTGGGCAGGAATTAGAACTGATGCAGCAGTAAAACTATATGTAGATGATAAATTAACAAAGGTAGAGGTTGGAGAAATTCAACTTACTAATGATGGAATATCTGGAATAGTTACAATGCAAATAAGTAGTTTATTTAACTATTATGAAAGTAATAATAAAAAGATATTTATTAATTTTTTACCAATGTTTGAAGATATGCATGAATTAAGACAATATTTATTTAGACAAGATAATTTAAGCATTAAGCAGTTATTACATAATATGTTAAATTCTAAACTAGCTAATATTATTATGGACTATACCCATATTAATAGTAGTTTAAAGATAAACGAAATTAAGAATTTAGATGCTCTATTAAACAATTTAATTAATTTTGAAGTTAAACCAATTAGGACTAAAAACTATGATTATGCTCAGATAACAGTTGGTGGAGTTAGTTTAGAAGAATTAAATAGAAATTTTGAATCTAAACTGGTTAATAATTTATATTTTATTGGTGAAGTTGTCGATATAAATGGTGACTGTGGAGGATATAATCTTTCTATATGTTTTATTAGTGCATTAAAGGCTGGTGAATCATGTTAAGATTAAGCCAAATAAAAATATTAGTAAATGAAGATACAAAAGAAAATTTAGAATTATCAATTAGAAAAAGATTAAATGTTAAACAAGATGATGTTATTGAATATAAAATATATAAGAAATCAATTGATGCTAGAAGACAAGATAAAGTCTATTATATATATGAGATTAATGTTAGTTTAAAAAATGAAAACGTAATTAAAAGAACTAATGATGTATTTGATACTGAAGAAGAAATATATAATCCAGTAATAAATAAGAAAAAGGTTGAAAGGCCAATCATAATTGGCTTTGGACCAGCTGGCATGTTTGCTGCATATGAATTTGCTAAATATGGATACAAGCCAATTGTATATGAACGTGGTTGTGATGTTGAAACAAGAATTAAGAAAGTTGAAGAATTTTGGAAAACTGGTAAGTTAGATACAGAATGTAATGTTCAATTTGGTGAAGGTGGAGCAGGTACATTCTCAGATGGCAAACTAAATACAATGATTAAAGATAAAGAACATCGTAAGCAAGAAGTATTAAAGATATTTGTGGAAAATGGTGCTAATGAAAGTATTATGTATGTTAATAAACCTCATTTGGGTACCGACTGGCTAAGAACTATTGTTAAGAACATGAGAGAAAAGATAATTTCATGGGGTGGAGAAGTCCATTTTAACAGTAAGTTAACTGATATTAAAATAGAGAATAATGAATTGCAGGGTATTACCATTAATGATTCGGAATATATCAAAACTAATTGTTTAATTTTAGCTATAGGACATAGTGCTAGAGAAACATTTTATATGTTAAACGAACATAATTTATCTATGAACTCTAAACCATTTGCTGTTGGTCTTAGAGTTGAACACAAGCAAAGTTTAATTGATGAAAATCAGTATGGTAAGTATGCTAAATATTTGCCTCCAGCTGATTATAAATTAACATATACTGCCAAAAGTGGACGTGGTGTTTATTCATTTTGTATGTGCCCTGGAGGATATGTTGTTAATTCATCAAGTGTTGAAGGACATACTGTTGTAAATGGAATGAGTAATAAAACTAGAGAAAGTGATAATGCTAATAGTGCCATAATAGTTACGGTTTCTAATAAAGAATATGGCGATGGGTTATTTGATGGAATTAAGTTTCAAGAAAAATTAGAAAAACTATGTTATAAAGAAGGTAATGGGGCTATTCCTTTACAAAAAAATATAGATTTTAAAAATAATGTTAAATCTACTGAGATAGGAAGTATTAAACCAATCGTTAAAGGAAACTTTGCATTTGGTAATTTAAGAAATTTTTTGCCAGAATATTTATGCAATGATATTATTGAAGCTTTTAAAAACTTTGATAATAAAATAAAAGGCTTTGATGACGATGATACCTTACTACTGGGCGTGGAATCTAGAACATCATCGCCAGTTAGAATTAATAGAGATGATAATTTAGAAAGTAATATTAAAGGTATATATCCATGTGGTGAGGGTGCTGGTTATGCTGGAGGTATAACATCAAGCGCTATAGATGGTTTAAAAGTGTTTGAATCAATCATTAAATAATTATTTAAAAAGAAATAATTAATTGTTATAATCAATTTATGAACAATCTGTAGAAATTTAAAAGGAATAAAACATGGCCTAATAAGTGAAATATTATTTAGAGAAGGGACAACTATTATGTTAAGTAGATCAACTGGAAAAGTTTTAGATGTATCAATTTATGATGATCCTTTTATTCGTGAAATGTATGGTTATCTTGAGTCGATTAGTCAAAAAGAACGTGAACCTTTTAATTTTAAAAAGATAGATAAAAAAATTTTGGAAGAAATGATTCTTGATTTTTATCATCGATTAGTCGATAAAGACCTATCTTTAGAATATAGAGATTTTATTAAGAAGTCGGTCTATAATGATAATGATGATGCGCATATGGTTAGATGCTATACTCATCATCAAATTATTAGGCTTGTATGCATTCCAGAATTAGTAGATTTAGATGCAGCTTTAACTCATATTCATGAGTTTGCTCATTATTATTTTTTTACTCGTAGTCCTAAAATGTATTATTACTTACATAATCAAGAGTTTATGAGTATCTTTGTAGAATTTTTGGCGTCTTATTTATTTGATAGTAAATACAACATCGGTTCAGAATATGGATTGGAAGCTTATCGTACATCAGCAAGAGAAGCTTGGGATTTTGCTTCAAGTACAGATTTTGAAAAATCTACTAATGATGAAGAAAGGAAAAGTATTGTTGAGGGCAAAGTTGACCCTGATAATCGTTATGATGGTGAAGAAGCCCCTTCAATCGAAGATATTATTTGGGTATTGAAAGATTACACATATAAAACTTCTCACGTATGTGCATATAAAATGCTTCAGTTATATAAAGATGACCCTCAAAAAATATCAAAAATTTTGAAAAATGTTTTTCGTGGAGGATTATATATTGAAGAAGCTTTAAAATATTTTGGGATAAGTCCTCACAATTTTGAAACGTATGAACCGACTATTCAGAGAATTAGGAGTAGAGTAAGATATGATAAGTAGAAGATTATATAGAAAAGTTGTTTTGAAAGATTTATTTCCGCAAAGTATTTATAATGCTGAATTTATTCGTTTAGAAGCTCTTAAATATATTCCTAAAAAATACGAAATTATGATTGACCCTCGAGAAGGTTTAGAGATGAATCTAGATTTTCTAAGAAGAGTCTTTGGAGTTGATTATACTCAGGATTATTTTAAATTTTTGAGTAAAGCTAAAATTGTTGAAACACATAAAAGCGGTGTAACATTTGGAATGAATGATTTAAAAAATCAAAGAGTTAGAACTGTTGAAATACCTGTGATACAAACGGTAAATGATGCTTCAACCCAATTACATGAATTTATGCATTATATTAGAGTAACTAAAAATCCCAAATCTTGTTTTAGTCTTCTTTATAGTGAGTTAATAAATATTTTAGTTCAATTATTATATGGGGAATATTGTGATATGAATTTGGGACTATCTAAAGATATATCAGTAATGTTTAGCGAAATTGATAATAGAATTGCTGTAGACTTAAGAAGAAATACGTCTTTTTATGATTTATCATATAATTATCATTTGGGTCCCAATCCAACTGTAGAAGAAATGATTAGTTATAATAGATATCTAGTAGAAACACTTATGATGTGTAAATATTTTTATTCAAGCGTTTATGCATTAAGAGTATTAGCTTTGTATCAAGATAATAGAAGTAATATTCAGAAAAAAATAAAAGCATTAGCAAATGGTGGACTAATAGTTGATGATCTTTTAAAGCAATATAATATTAATATGTGTGATGATGCAACAGTAGACAATGTAGTTGGGTATATGAGATATAGAACTAAACAGGGAAATAAATAAATTTCCTGTTTTTTAATTTGCATTAATGTTGTATAATTATCTATGTTAGGAAAGAATAAAATGAAGGTAGTTTTTAAAAAGATAATCAAGGGTATTAATGACGATTCTGACAGTGTTTATGCTGATTCTTCATATGCTTTTATTTTGGATGGTGAAGACGACATTGTTAAAAGTAAATTTAACTCTAAATGGTATGTTACAAACTTTGCTAAAGTATTTAATGATATTTTAGATAACAATTTAGAGTATTCTATTAAAAATACTATTAATAATTTAAGAAAAAAGATTATTAATAATGATATTAGTAGAAATTATGAAATACCTTGTGCATCAATGTCTTTTGTTAGGGACAAGGGTGATTATTTTGAATTATGCCAAATTGGTGATTTGCCAATAGTGATTTTAAATAAAGATAATTCATTTCAATTTTTAAATGGTGATGAAAAAATATCTTCATATAAAAAAGAATTACTTAATAAGATAGATGAATTAAGTAAAGATATTCCTAAGAAAGAGGCATTAGATCAAGTTAAAAATAATGATTTAATAATGTTTAGAGATAAAAAGAATAGACCTAACGAGTATAATATGTTAGATATTAATTCCCATATTAAATTAGATATTATTAAAATAAATAAAGATAATATTAAGAAAATAATATTAATGTCTAATGGATTAAAGGATATATATGAAACAATGCATGTATATTCAAAGAGTGAATTGGTATCATTAATTGATAAAGAAAAATATAACGATATCTTTATGGAATTGAAACAAAGTCAAATGTTTGATACAGATTTAAAGAATACAAGATTTAATGTTGCAAGTGATGCTTCATTAATAGTGCTCAGTGTTGACTAAAAAGTAATAAAGAATTAAAATAAGTAGATAAAAAAAGGAGAAATAATTATGATAGTAAAACCAAAAGGAACATATGATTTATATGGCATAGATGAAAAAATATACAGTTATATTACTAATATAGTAGATGACTACATGATTAATTATAATTATGATAAAATTCGTACGCCAATTTTTGAGGATTCAGAATTATTTCACCGTGGGGTAGGAGAAACTAGTGATATTGTTACAAAAGAAACTTATGACTTCCAAGATAGAGGAGGAAGAAGTGTAACTTTACGTCCTGAAGGAACTGCTGGTGTAGTAAGAAGTTTTATTGAAAATAAAATGTATGGAAATAGAAACGAAGCAATAAAACTATATTATAATGGAACAATGTATCGTTATGAAAGACCTCAAGCAGGAAGATTTAGAGAATTAACACAAATAGGATTAGAAGCATTTAATAGCGATTCTGTTATGATTGATGCTGAAGTAATCAGTATTGGTTATAATATTTTAAGAGAACTAGGTTTAGAGGCTGTAGTTAAGTTAAATACACTTGGCGATACTGAATCTAGATTAAATTATAAAAAGGCTCTTGTAGATTATTTAAAACCACATATTGGTTCATTATGTGAAGATTGTCGTAATAGATTAGAAAAAAATCCTTTAAGAATATTGGATTGCAAAGTAGATGCTGATAATGAAGTATTAAAGAATGCCCCTAAGATTCAAGATTATTTAAATGATGAATCTAAGAAAAGATTTAATGATTTAAAGAACGCTTTAATGGGTATGGGAGTTGAATTCATAGTAGATCCTAAAATCGTTAGAGGATTAGATTATTATGATCATGATGTTTGGGAATACGAACTAGTTGATGGATCTTTAGCCTTAGGTGCAGGTGGTAGATATAATGGATTAGTTGAGTCTTTAGGAGGCCCTAGTGTACCTGCAGTAGGATTTGCTTTTGGTGCTGATAGGTTAATTGCTTTAGTTAAAGAAAAAGTAAAAGATCAAACATTAGAAAAGAATATAGATGTATTTATTATGAGCGTTAATGAAGAAGAAAATATTTATGCATTAAAAATATCTCAAGATTTAAGATTAAATAATATTTCTTGTGAAATAAATTCTTCTAATTTAAGTTTTAAAGCTCAATTTAAACAAGCTGATAAATTAGGTGCTAAACAATTAATTATCTTAAATAGCGAAGATTTAGCTAAGGGATTAGTTAATGTTAAAGATAATCAAACAAAAGAAGAAAAGAAAGTGGATGAATCAGAAATAGTTGATTACATCTCTGGAATTATTTAGGTGATATATATGGATTTAAGAGATTTATTAAAAGATATTGAATCTTATTTAGATAAAGATGTAACACTTCAAGGCTGGATTAGATCTCATAGAAAACAAAAAGAATTTGGTTTTATAGAGTTTTCTGATGGAACTAGTTTTGAACATTTACAACTTGTATATGATAATAAATTAGATTCATTTGATGAAATACAAAAATTACGTTTAGGAAGTGCTATTACCGTAAATGGTAAGATAGTTAAATCTGAAGGTGCTGGACAAGCTTATGAATTAAAAGTAAGTAGTATTAAGCTAGAGGGTGATTGTGATGATGATTATCCTTTACAAGCTAAGGGAAGACCTACAAGAGAATTTTTAAGAGAACAAGCATATTTAAGACCAAGAACAAATTTATTCCAAGCAGTATTTAAAATTAGAAGTGTGGCTGCTCAAGCTATTCATGAATATTTTCAAAGTAATAACTATGTTTATGTTCATACACCACTTTTAACAACTGCTGATTGTGAAGGCTCTGATCAAATGTTTAAAGTAACAACTTTAGATATGAATAATGTTCCTAAGAAAGATGGAAAAGTCGATTTCTCAGAAGATTTATTTGGTAAACAAACATATATAACGGGTTCTGGTCAATTGCATGGTGAGACATTTGCTATGGCATTTAAAAAGATATATACTTTTGGACCTACATTTAGAACTGAGAATTCAAATACTAAGACACATGCAAATGAGTTCTGGATGATTGAGCCAGAGATGGCTTTCATGCATTTAGATGATTTAATGAATGTTGAAGAAGAAATGCTAAAAAGTATTGTTTCTAAAGTTCTAGATACATGTGGTGATGAACTAGCTTTTCTAGATAAATTTGTATCTAATGGCTTGATTGATAAATTAAAGAAATTAGTTAGTGATAAATTTGTTAGAATTACACACCATGATGCAATAGAATTATTAATTAATTCAGGAGAAAAATTTGAGTTTACTCCAAGTTATGATGATGATATAGCAAAAGAACATGAGAAATGGATTACAGAACACTTTAATGCTCCAGTATTTATCTATAACTGGCCAAAAGATATTAAAGCTTGGTATATGAAACTTAATGATGATGGAAAAACAGTAGCTGCTGTAGATCTTGAAGTATTAGGTTCTGGAGAATTAATGGGTGGTTCTGAAAGAGAAGTTGATCCTGTTAAACTTGATGAATTAGTTAAAAAACATAATGTTGATAGAGAACAAATTGAATGGTATTTAAATTTAAGAAAGTTTGGCGGATGCTATCATTCAGGATTTGGAATGGGATTTGAGAGATTAATTATGTACCTAACAGGTATAGAAAATATAAGAGATGTTATCCCTTATCCAAGAACTCCAGGTAGTTGTGAATACTAAAATTTAAAGAAAAATTAATAAAACGAACAAAAAGCAAACAAAAAAATTGACAATTTGTTCGTTTTTTGTTATTATAAAGCCGTTCTTTTTGAGAAAGGAAGAAAAAAGTTGAAAAATCTGCAACTAGGCCATTCACTAAAATTATTTGGTGGATTGACTATAATCAGTGTATTAACCGTAGTGGTAATAATTACAATTAGTCTAAGAGGTGTATTTTTTAGAAAAAAAACAATTCCCGAATCTGCTAATACTGTAGCCGTATTGACGAATGAAGATATTGTTAATAACTTCATTAACTCCAATCAATATTTTTTAAAATTTTATGCCGATACTTTTCAAATTGAAGAGAGTTATTTAGAAGAGCTTCTTAGAAATCGTAACGAGAGTTCATTTGACGAGATTGATATATTCAATACTGGGAATGAATATGCCAATAAGGACCAAGCTGTAATTGGATTCCTTATGGATCTAGAAAAGAGTAATAAGGACTTATTTAGTACCGAAGTTACTCCATGTACGTGCTCAAAAGAATACATGTTGGCACTTATTGATTATTTTTCAAGTATATATCCAGATGTTGATGCTGCAATAGCTAAGTCTATTGCTAAAGTGGAGTCAGGATATAGAAGTAGCCATATGTTAAAAAAGAATAATATATTTGGGGGTATGAGTAGCAAGGGGTTGATAGTTTATAGAAATATAAACTATGGTATACTTAGGTATATTAAGCTACTAAATGATTCGTATTTTAAAAAGGGACTCACGAGTGTGGAAAAGATAGGTTACAAATATAATCCAACTATTGTAGATGGCAAGAAAAAAGCTAGTCCTACATGGGTGGCTAATGTTAATCGTAGCCTAGAAAAGTATCAGGAAAGTACAGTTTATAGCTTTAAAGAGTTGTTAGAAATGAAATAGGGTGACCTATTTTTTTTCTTTATTTTAATATAAAAATGTGGTACTCTTTAATAGAGGTGTAATGATGAAATTTATTAAAAAAGTTTTTAATGACATCGTTGGAAAAATCAAGAAAGTATATGAGATTGCACCTGTTACAATAGTTAGTTTACTTGTTTTAACAATCATTACAGTAATTTGTTTTGATAATTTTAATAAAGTAACAGATTATGTTGTGGCATTTCTTATATTTTTAACGGTTGGTGCTTTCCTTACGGAATCATTAAACAAAGAAAAAGTAATTGGATATTCAGTGTCAGCACTTGTGGCATTGGTATTTACTGTGTTGGTTAATGCTGAAGATGGGCCAGCTTTTTGGACAATGATGTTTGCTTTATGTT
>Ga0247610_10004829_pt1 | contig 14322 bp, 11 predicted proteins | sample 174DNAGHGhighgp2_FD_193483 | JGI IMG/M metagenome (GOLD analysis project Ga0247610, IMG submission 193483) | Sheep rumen microbial communities from Palmerston North, Manawatu-Wanganui, New Zealand - 1742 DNA GHGhigh gp2 | ecosystem: Host-associated > Mammals > Digestive system > Stomach > Rumen... | reverse complement strand
CAATAAAGAAGAACGTTTCCCGATAGTTGATGAGGAGGGTCGCGTCGTCGGCTCTGCCACGAGGGGCGAGTGCCATAGCGGTTCAAAGTTGCTGCATCCTGTGGTTCATCTCCATGTGTTCAATTCGCGAGGTGAGGTCTATTTGCAGAAGCGTCCCGAGTGGAAGGATATCCAGCCGGGCAAGTGGGACACCAGCGTGGGAGGCCATATCGACTATGGCGAGACGCCTGAGCAGGCATTAGTAAGAGAAGTACGCGAGGAACTTGGTATCACTGACTTCGTGCCGGAACGGGTAGGGCAGTATGTCTTTGTAAGTCTTCGAGAACGGGAGTTCGTCTATGTCCACCGTACCCTCTACGACGGGCCTGTGCATCCTTCTACCGAAGAACTCGATGGTGGTCGCTTCTGGACGCTTGATGAGATCCGCTCTGCCATTGGCGAGAACATTCTCACGCCAAATTTCGAGAGTGAGTTCCAGAAATTCTTTCTGTAAGCCCATTAGCATTCTTTAACGAAAAAACTTCAAGGGTGTACCGACTTATGGTACACCTTTGCTGTTACTTTGCAGCCGTAAACAATTATGTCGAACTAAAAAAGTTTAAGATTATGGCTGGATTATTTCTGATTTTTGTAATGGTGATTGTCCTCGGCAGTCTGGCAGATGGTTATGTGGAAGTACTGAATCATGTTGATGAGACTCATTGACCGCAGCCTCTCAGCCCTCTTCCGAGTGGCCGACTACGTTACCAGCAAGTGCCCGATTTTCTCCATTAAGCGCCCTACTGGTAACGACCTTCCTCCCCGTACCATCCGCTTCTCATCAGATGATGTGGTGATGGATTGAAATATATTAGTGCTATAATTTGGTAGATTGCGAAAAAGTTCTTATCTTTGCACAAACTTAAATGTAATTATTCCCAAACAATGGAAGGAACATATTTAGAAGAACAAGGCTGTTTGATGGCATGTGAATCATCACCATGGGGTGGCCGATGGACTGAAGAGAAGTTGGATGCGTTTGAGAAATATGTCAATGCATATCTAACTATTATGAACTCTTATCGGGAAAAGTGTAATTGGAAATTGATTTATTTTGACGGATTTGCCGGTAGTGGCTCACGAAATGAGACAAAGAAAGAAAAGAATTCAGATCTATTGCAAGAGTTGTTCAAGGACTTATCTTTAGATGAAGAGGAACTCGAAACCTACAAAGGGGCAGCAGAAAGAGTATTAAGCATCTCTCAGAGAGGATTTGATTATTATTACTTTGTAGATAAGGACAAAGAATCGAGTTTGAAGTTACATGAGTTGTTGGCTCCATTTGAGAATGATAAAACTTTGGTATATAGAAATTCTGATGCTAACAAGCAAGTCGAGATGCTTGCCCAAGCAATGCATAATGACAAATGTCTTACTGCCTTAGTTTTGTTAGATCCATTTGGAATGCAAGTTGATTGGAGGTCCATTGAACTCTTGAGGGGTACGCGTACAGACTTATGGATATTGATTCCAACAGGTGTGATCGTCAATAGGCTGCTTGATCGAAAATGCGAATTGACACATATTGAGAAGTTGTCCTCCTTTTTTGGAAAAGACGAGGAATTCTTGAAAGAGTTTTTTTACAAGAAAAAAAAGGTTGACACCTTGTTTGGTGAGACAGAGATTGTTGAGAAAGTAAAGAAACCCATCGAGAAGATTGCAGAATTGTATATTGATCAACTGAAAACGATATTCGATTATGTCACGGAAAAGCCTCTTGTGCTATACAATACTCGGAATACACCAATATTCCATTTCGCCTGTGCATCAAACAATGCTACTGCGATAAGTATCGCAAGTCAGATTATCAAAAAGAAGCAAGGGTTATGAGAACAACGAAGATTGAATGGACAGATAAAACGTGGAATCCTATTACAGGTTGCACAAAAAAATCATCTGGCTGTGCTCATTGCTATGCAGAGGTGATGGCTCGAAGATTGAAAGCCATGGGACTGGAGAAATATCAGAACGGTTTTGGCCTGACCTTGCACGAGGATGACTTGGAAGAACCCCTCCAATGGAAGAAACCACATAATATTTTTGTCTGTTCTATGAGTGATATCTTTCACGAAGATGTACCTTTTGAGTTCGTTGACAAGATTATGCATACAATCGTGATTTCACCCCAACATAGATACCAGATACTTACTAAACGTGCTGAGCGGATGAGCGAGTATTTTTCTACAAGGCAGATTCCTCGTAATGTCTGGTTAGGCGTGACGGTTGAGTGTGAAGCAACTAAGAAACGCATTGACTACCTCAGGAAATTGAATGCCAGCATCAAGTTCCTATCTTGTGAACCGTTGATTGAGGATTTGGGCGACATGGATCTTAATGGTATTGATTGGGTTATCGTTGGAGGTGAGAGTGGGCCGAAGGCTCGGCCTATGCGGTTAGAATGGGTTGTAAACATCAAACGTCAAGTTGAGTTGCAAGGCGCAGCCTTTTTCTTCAAACAGTGGGGAACCTGGGGTAGCGATGGCATAAAGAGAAACAAACATGCCAACGGCAAACTCCTTTTAGGGGAAGTCATTCAGCAAATGCCGGAAAAAATGGCTGTATGAGATTATGACAACAATCAGATTGTAAAACGAGTCATGGGGTCGGAGAAAATGGTCACTTTACCTCCGACCCATTGACGCTTGGTGTTCCATCAATTTGGCGGTCAGCGACCGCCAAATTACAAAAGTCTGGAAGTCTGGAAGATGGAATTATGCAGACGGCGAAAACTTGTTGTGAAGAACGCCCGGATAATATATCTGAGGAGACATTTAGAGAATTGAAGGAAGAAGAGGATTCCGCAGATTAAAACCACAAAGAGGGAACACAGAGTATCTGACACTTAGAGTGAGTACGCATAAAACGAAAAACTCCCACCGAAGCGGGAGTATAGGTTTTACCCTTCGGCCATTATGGCCTTATTGTGATAAGATGTAGGAATCTTACGAATGCAAAAATAGTAAAAATCTTTGTTATTTCAAAATTTATTTGTAATTTTACCGCAAATTTTAATAAATATTACTATATGGAGCGAATTTTAGGTATTGATACGGGTACAAATAGCCTTGGATGGGCTATCGTAGATAAGGATGAAAGTGTATATCATCTGGTAGCAAAAGGCACTAACATATTCTCAGAAGGTGTCAAAATTGAAAAGGGAATAGAATCTTCCAAGGCCGCAGAACGTACAGACCACCGATCTGTACGTAAGCATTATTGGCGAAGAAAAATACGCAAAATAAGACTGTTGACCATTTTATCTGAACACGACCTCTGTCCACCACTTAAAAAAGAACAACTCAGGCAATGGCGATTAAAGAAGGTATATCCGACAGAAGATACATTTATGGAATGGCAACGAACAGAGGATAAGGCCAATGTGAATCCTTACAGATTTAGATATATCTGTTTGACTCAAAAACTCGATCTTTCTGACTTGACACAGCGTTTTATTCTGGGACGAGCCTTATATCACCTGAATCAGCGTCGTGGTTTTTTAAGTAACAGAAAAGAATCAACAAAGGAGTCGGAAGGTGCTGTAAAAGAAGGTATCAGCAGTCTGTCGGAGGATATTAAGGCTGCAGGTTGTAAGTATTTGGGAGAATACTTCTATCAACTATATCAGAAAGGAGAGAAGATAAGAAACCACTATACTGCCCGTAAAGAGCACTATTTGAAAGAGTTTCAAGCGATATGTGAAAAGCAGGGATTTGACTCAGAATTAGTGTCGAAACTAGAAAAGGCCATCTTCGACCAGCGTCCATTAAAGTCACAAAAAGGCCAAGTAGGAACATGTACCTTTGAAAAGGGCAAGTCGCGATGCCCTTCCTCTCATCCGCTATATGAGGATTTCAGAATGTATGGTTTTATAAACAATATCAAGATACAGGCGAATACACTGTATGATAAAGACGAAAGATATTTGACAGATGATGAGAAGCAGAAGATTATTCCTCTCTTCAAACGCAAGTCAAAGCGTACATTCCCATTTGAGGATATTGCCAAGAAATTGGCTGGCAAAAACAATTATAGTTACTACAAAAGCGGTGAGGACAAGCCATATCTATTCAACTACCAAATGGATACTCAGGTTTCTGGAAGCCCTGTAAATGCACAGTTGGAAGAAATCTTTGGCGAAGACTGGTTGACTAGTGTCTGTGAAGTTTATACACTTGCAAAGGATAAGACCCGCTTTCAGATTATGAACGACATCTGGCATGCGCTATTCTTCTATGACGATGAAGACAAATTGAAGGATTTTGGCAGAAAACGATTACAATTAGACGATGTTCAGGCTGAGATGTTCAGAAAGATTAGCATCCCCAACGATTATGCAGCATTGAGTTTGAAGGCCATACGAAAGATATTGCCATATATGCGTAACTATGGGCTTATCTATTCTGAAGCAGTACTCCTTGCTAATTTGGTTGAGGTGTTACCACAGCATATTTGGGGAATTAAGGAAATGCGTAAGGCTGCCATTGAGAATGTAATTGGGGTGATGCATTCATACGACAAGAATAATATGGATGGCTTGACATTGGAAGCGTGCGTCAAGGCTTTCTTAAAAGACAGATATCAGGTGAACGATGATGATTTGAAGAAACTGTATCATCCCTCAATGATGGAACTATATCCCCGTCAGCGTCCGAATGATGATGGTGTTTATCAATTGGGATCACCTCGTATTAGTAGTGTCAGAAATCCAATGGCGATGCATTCCTTGTTCAGACTCCGCAAGGTTGTGAATCTGATGCTGAAAGAAGGTTACATTACCCCAGACACCAAGATTCATATCGAGTTCTCTCGGGATCTGAATGATGCCAATAAACGTTGGGCTATTCAAGTCTGGCAGCGTGAAAACGAGAAAGACAGAGAGCGTTGCCGAAAGGAGATCGAGAAATATATAGTCTCACCATCCGATACCGATATTCTGAAATACCAGTTGTGGGAGGAACAGAACCATAAGTGTTTATATACAGGCGAGGAAATACGAATTACAGACTTCTTAGGTGATAATCCCAAATACGATATCGAGCATACGATACCACGTAGTGCAGGAGGCGATAGTACGAAGATGAATCTGACGCTTTGTAGTAACAGGTATAACCGTGATGTAAAGAAGACCAAACTGCCTACCCAATTAGCAGTACAAAATGAAATTATGGAGCGTATTCAGGGATGGAAAGAGAAGTATGAAGACCTTGATAAGCAGATACGTAAAATCAGTACAAAGGGTGCTTCTTCGAAAGAAGAGAAAGACAACAAGATTCGTCGCCGTCATCTGTTATCGTTTCAACGTGATTATTGGCGAGGCAAGTACCAACGTTTTACAATGACTGAGGTGCCTGAAGGTTTCTCTCGTCGCCAGGGTACAGATATCAGTGTCATATCACGTTATGCACGAATGTATCTTAAATCTGTATTCAAACAGGTATATATTGTAAAAGGTATAGCCACCTCTGATTTCAGAAAAATATGGGGCATTCAGGAAGAGTATACTAAGAAAGAGCGTGTAAACCATGTTCACCACTGCATTGATGCTATCACCATCGCTTGTATTGGCAAAGCGGAGTATGATAAATTGGCCCAATACTATCATGAGTCAGATGAATATAAACAGGGCAAAGGTAAGAAACCTTTTTTTGAAAAACCTTGGCTCTCGTTTGTTAGCGACATCAAGCAGATACAGGATGAATTGCTGATTGCCCATTATTCTAAGGATATTTTGCCGAAACAGGCTAAGCGCTATGTTCGAGACAGTAAGGGCAATAAGGTTTTGACACAAGGCGATACGGCTCGTGCCTCCTTACACAATGATACCTATTATGGAGCCATTAATCGGGATGGCGAGGTTCGGTATGTGGTTAGGAAGAACCTTGATGGGCTAGACGAAAAAGATATAAAGAATATCGTTGATGACGAAGTGCGCTCTAAAGTGGAAAATGCCATCCTGCTGCATGGCTCTTTGAAGAAGGCTATGGAAGAAACCATTTGGATGAACGAAGAGAAGCGGATACCCATAAAGAAAGTGCGAGTTTTTTCAGGATCTGTTACTCGGCCAATCAATATTCGTCAGCAACGCGACAAATCCAGACATGAGTATAAACGACAATACCATGTCCAGAATGATCGAAACTATATGATGGCCATTTATGTGGGGCAAGACAAGAAAGGAAAAGAAAAGCGGGAATTTGAATTAGTTAATAATATTACCGCAGCAAATTTCTATCGTCGTAGCAATGATCGTGTGCCTACTGATAATCAACTTGTACCATTATTCAGTAAGAGTGGTTATGAACTCAGATACAAACTGAAAATTGGTACGATGGTATTACTATATGAAAATAGCCCAGAGGAAATATGGGAATTGGATAGAAAGCATATGCAGAAGAGACTCTATAAAGTGACTGGAATGTCATCAATGGTTATTCAAGGGAAATTCGAATATGGTACAATAGAACTGGTTCACCACCAAAATGCAAGACCAAGTTCTGATATTAAGAAAATCAACGGAGAGTACAAATCAGGAGAAGAGTTTCGTCCTGGTATCAAGATGCTTCATTCTCAATTTAGAGCACTAGTTCAAGATGTTGATTTTGTAATAAATGATATAGGTGAAGTAAAGAGACAGATATGATAAAACAGACATTGATGTTTACATCCCCCGTATCCCTATCTTTGAAAAACCAGCAAATGGTCATCATATTCAAAGATAACAATGATATAGTTACGCGGCCTATTGAGGATATAGGTTTTGTGGTCATTGAGAATCCGATGGTCAGCATCTCTATTCCGTTGTTGAATGAACTGGCAGATAACAATGTTTCTGTTGTGTTCTGTGACAAGAAAAAGATGCCCAAAACGATGCTTATGACCCTTGATGGTAATACGACACAGCAGGAAAGTTATAAGTTTCAGATTGATGCTTCGGCCCCAACCAAAAAGAATGTTTGGAAGCAATTGATAGAAAGTAAAATAAGGAATCAAGCTTTATTACTAAATAAAGTGGGAAAGAATGGTGATGTACTTAAGCCTTACTATATGAATGTAAAATCAGGGGATACGGGTAATCGAGAAGGTGCTGCAGCACGAGAATATTGGAGTAGGTTATTCGATGATGGTTTCAAACGTGAGCGCGAAGGGGAGTCGCCTAATAATCTATTAAATTACGGATATACTATTCTTCGGGCTGCTGTGACTCGTGCCCTGATAGGCTCTGGTCTATATCCTGCATTTGGAGTTTTCCATCGCAGTCGATATAATGCATTTCCGCTTGCAGATGATGTAATGGAACCATATCGTCCTTTCGTTGATGAAATAGTATACCACCTTTACTACGACGGAGCAGTAAAAGAACTGGATAATCAATCAAAGGGGACAATACTTAGATTGTTATTCTCAGATGTAAAAATAGGTAAAGTGACAAGACCACTTGAAAATGCTTTGTCGATAACGACTGCCTCACTACTCAAAATATATAAGGGTGAAACGGATAAATTATCATTACCGGTGCTAACATGAGTGAGAATAGGTTAAATGCTTACCATATTATGTGGCTCTTTGTTTTCTTCGACCTGCCTGTTATTACAAAGAAAGAACGTAAGGTTGCAGCGACTTTTAGAAAGAATTTGATGAAAGATGGTTTCGTGATGTTGCAGTTCTCCGTTTACATCCGCCATTGTGCATCAAAGGAAAGTCAAGCGGTTCATATTAAGAGGGTAAAATCCATAGTTCCAGAGACTGGCATGGTGAGTATGTTAAGCGTCACAGACAAACAATACGGCGATATCGTAAACTTTTGGGGAAAAGAAAAGAAGAAAAAAGTACCAACAGATCCGTTACAATTGGAGTTTTTTTAGTATTTTTGCAACGATTTACCACATTACAAGCCACTTCATGGGCAAGAGATTTCATCTAAATGCTTAATATATAGCCAAATAATTAACCTAGGTTGTGGTTTGATGTAGGAACAGGATGATATACAACTCAATCTGAGCTTTTTGTTCAGCAGATAGGTTGTGGTTTGATGTAGGAACAGGATGATATACAACCTGCCTCGTTGAAGGTGAACTGGCAACGGTTGTGGTTTGATGTAGGAACAGGATGATATACAACACAAATGAGGAAAAAAGAACCATAATTTCCGTTGTGGTTTGATGTAGGAACAGGATGATATACAACACAACTTGCCGACGGAATACTCTCCGAGCAGTTGTGGTTTGATGTAGGAACAGGATGATATACAACCTAATTAAACGAATTTTATCAAGGAACTAGTTGTGGTTTGATGTAGGAACAGGATGATATACAACCGGATAGAGTCAAGTACGACTTCAATTTCCGTTGTGGTTTGATGTAGGAACAGGATGATATACAACGAACTTCAGCACATACTGCGAATGGTGAAAGTTGTGGTTTGATGTAGGAACAGGATGATATACAACCGTGACGTGTGGCCGCTTGATGTCGGCGCGGTTGTGGTTTGATGTAGGAACAGGATGATATACAACTATTTCTGTTTTTCATAATTTTGCGGCGAGTTGTGGTTTGATGTAGGAACAGGATGATATACAACATAATCTATTTTATAAACTTATGCCTAAAGTTGTGGTTTGATGTAGGAACAGGATGATATACAACCCATACCGTAAGGACGCAGAAGAGAACCAGTTGTGGTTTGATGTAGGAACAGGATGATATACAACAAGAACTCCTTCATCCATCTGTCGGACATAGTTGTGGTTTGATGTAGGAACAGGATGATATACAACTACGACCGCATGACTCTGAACACAGAACCAGTTGTGGTTTGATGTAGGAACAGGATGATATACAACCAGTCAAATGATTAAAGCAAACAAAGGTAGTTGTGGTTTGATGTAGGAACAGGATGATATACAACTTTTTTTGTTTTGATTAATACTATAAATAAGTTGTGGTTTGATGTAGGAACAGGATGATATACAACTCGGATTCTCGGAGAGTGGATAAGTAACGAGTTGTGGTTTGATGTAGGAACAGGATGATATACAACTCGGATTCTCGGAGAGTGGATAAGTAACGAGTTGTGGTTTGATGTAGGAACAGGATGATATACAACACATATAGGCGAGGCCGCTCGTTGGCCTGGTTGTGGTTTGATGTAGGAACAGGATGATATACAACAAAACTTTTGGATTGTCATCTTTTGAATAGTTGTGGTTTGATGTAGGAACAGGATGATATACAACTCATACTGATATAACGGCTGATTACCAAGGTTGTGGTTTGATGTAGGAACAGGATGATATACAACTAAACCCGTAGCGCAATAACGGACGGTTAGGTTGTGGTTTGATGTAGGAACAGGATGATATACAACATAGATAGGATGCTTGAAGATGATGAAGCAGTTGTCTCTGGGGGCGGAATAATATGCCCCGGATCCGAGGGATAATTTCCCGTGGTCGGAATGTTTTGCCCTAGAATTGAGGCGTGTTTTCCTGTGGTCGGGATTTCTTCACCCCAAAACTGAGTCAGATCTTTCCTGGGTCGGAATATTTTGCCTTAGATTTGAGGGGAATTATTCCGATGACGGAATTATTTGCCATAGATTCAAGGCATATTTCTCCGGGCTCGGGTTTTCTTCACCCAGAACTGAGACAGATTTTCCCGACCTCGGAATATCTTCTCCCAGTTTTGAGGCTGAGTTTTATAGGTTCAAAATGACAAGTCCTAAATTCATGACAGACCGTCCAAAAACTTGAAAAACCAGCCTAAAAACTGGGGCATACCTATGCACTGGGTGCAGAAACGTGCCTCAGATCCGGGGGACATTTATGCACGGTGTGCAGAAATATGCCTCAGATTCAGGGCATATCTATGCACGGGGTGCAGAAATATGCCTCAGATTCAAGGGATAATTATGCACTGGGGGCAGAAACCTGCCTCAGATTCAGGGCAAAGTTATGCACGGTGTGCAGAAACGTGCCTCAGATTCAGGGGATAATTATGCATATGGGGCAGAGATATGACCCAGATTCAGGGCAGACATTTTGCCCGGTGTGCATAGACGTGCCCCAGATTTAGGGCTAATAATTCCGACTTGAGGATGTCTTGTCCAGAGATTTAGGAATCCTTCAAGGGAGCGTTTTTGAGTTGTTCTAGGGCGCGGCAGAGTTGGTCAGGGCATGAGGTGCCCTTCGTGCCACAGCGGATACCGTCGAGTTTCTTGATGACATCGTCGATGTGCTGGCCACGCACCAACTGGCTGACACCTTGTAGGTTGCCGTTGCAGCCACCGAGGAAAAACACTTGCTGGATGATGTTGTTCTCGTCGGCAGTCACGTCGATCAGTTTCGAGCAGGTGCCGTGGGTCTCGTATTGGATATGCTTCGTCTTCATTTTCCTGTGAGTCATTAAAGGGTTTTACAATTATACTTATTCTGGTTGCAAATTTACGAAATAAAAGGCAACCAGCCAAACGAATGGTCAAAAAAAGATGGAGTAGTTTGTGTATGTGCGGGAAAATGTTTACCTTTGCACCAACAAAATGCGTATGGAAAAGAAAGAGAAATACATATTGTTGGAAGAACAGATACGGAGCCTGATAGAGGGCGAGACGGACAGCGTGGCAGTGATGGCCAATGTGTGTGCGGCCATTCACGAGACGATGGGATTCTTCTGGACGGGATTCTATCGTGTGCAAGGTGATGAACTGGTGTTGGGACCTTTTCAGGGTCCTGTCGCCTGTATGCACATCCCATTTGGGAAAGGGGTCTGCGGCACTGCCTGGCAGCGCGAGGAGACCATCGTCGTACCTGACGTAGAACAGTTCCCTGGGCATATCGCCTGTAGCAGCCTCTCAAGGTCGGAGATTGTAGTGCCTGTCTTTTCACAGGCTGGCGAGGTGGTAGCCGTGCTCGATATCGACAGCAAGGATCTGGCTACTTTTGACGAGACAGACCGCTATTATCTTGAGACCATCTGTCGACTGATCAGTTGATGAAAGAAGAGACTTTCTGCGGTCTCTTCTTTACTTTCTGACGATGACGCTTCCGCTGGCTTGGTGCGTGGCAAGGATGAGCACCTCTGCTATTTGCACATGCTCTGGTGCATTGGCGGCATAGACAGCCACGTCGGCGATGTCGTCACCCGTTAGAGGCTTGATGCCCTGATAAAGTTTGGCCGCACGTTCTGTATCTCCATGAAAGCGGATATTGCTGAAATTCGTCTCCACCAGTCCGGGCTTGAGATTGGTGACACGTACTGCCGTATTGGCCACATCGATGCGAAGTCCGTCGCTAAGAGCCTTTACAGCAGCCTTTGTGGCACAATAGACATTGCCTCCGGCATAGGCAGCATCACCGGCTACACTACCTATATTAATAATGTGTCCGCTGTTGCGAGCAATCATCTGAGGCACGACAAGACGGGTCATCGTCAACAGTCCTTTGATGTTCGTGTCAATCATCGTCTCCCAGTCGTCGAGGTCGCCCTCATATTCTGGTTCCAGTCCGAGGGCCAGACCGGCATTGTTGATAAGAACGTCAATCTGCTGCCATTCGGCTGGAAGGCCCTCGATGGCCTTCTTAGATGCCTTGCGGTCTCTCACATCAAAAGCGAGGACAAGCACCTGAGTGCCTTTCGCCTCTAGTTCCTGACGGATGGTTTCCAACTTCTCAACGTTTCTGCCATTGAGGATGATTCTGTCGCCATTAGCGGCGAACTTGCGGGCGCAGCCGAGCCCTATGCCACTCGTCGCACCAGTGATAAATATCGTCTTTTTCTTCATATCGGCTACAAAGATACAATTTTTTAGCCATGATATTTGCGGATTAAAAAGATTTTAATTAATTTTGCATCAGAATAACAAAGTATCTTTATGTCAAAGGAAGAATTTCAGAAGTATCAGGAGAAATATGCTGCCCAGTTGGAAACCATCAGGCAGTCGGCCCATGACTTGCATCAGAGTGTGAACCAGACCTATGGCGACGACCTGCCATACGGATTCCATCTCGATATGGTGGTGGAAGGCATTTCTGGTTTCGGTCATCTGGTATGTGCCTGCGAGGAGGATGTGCTGCCGCTGTTCTTCGGAGGCTATTATCACGATAGCATCGAGGATGCACGGGTGACGTACAATGATGTGATGAATATCGCACGGCAGTGGCTGACGGAGGAACAGGCGCTGATGGCGACGGAGATCGTCTATGCCCTGACCAACGACAAGGGGCGCACGCGTGCCGAGCGGGCAGGGGAGAAGTATTATCAAGGTATACGCGAGACGCTCTATGCTCCCTTTGTGAAACTCTGCGACCGTCTGGCCAACGTGACTTATACCTGTTCGGTGGACAGCGGCAAGAAAGGCCATCGGATGCGTGAGGTGTATAAGCATGAGATGGCTCATTTCCTGCCTTCTATCAATCCGCACAGTGATGATCCTCGGATGCAGGTCCCCTTTGAGGTCGTCACAGCATTGGCAGAAATACTGATAGACGAGGTGGATCGTGACGAAATGCGCCGTCAGTGGTGCGGATATTAAAAAAGTAAGCAAAATCGCAAAATTTCTTGCAAATTATTTGTTTGTTTCGCAAAAATGATGTACTTTTGCAGCCGATAAGACAAAAACGAACAGAATATGTCAATGTTGAACGCTTACTTTTACGGTTATTACTTTTACTTTGCAGGGAACTGTGAAGCGGAAGGCCGTAAGTAAAATTAAAGAATTGAAAATTGAAGAATTGAAATAAGGTCCCGCTTCACAACAGAGTGAAAGCGGGATTTTTTAATAAATTGTAAATCGTCAAATTGTAATTACATAGATGAAGAGGATTGCCATACAAGGACTGATGGGGTCGTTCCACGACATTGCGGCGCACCTGTATTTCGAGGGAGAACAGATACAACTCATCTGCTGTTCCACCTTCGAACAGGTGTTCCAGAGTATCAAGCAGGATCCTACTGCCATCGGTATGCTGGCCATAGAGAACACGATTGCGGGTTCGCTGTTGCATAACTATGAGTTGCTGCGCGACTCTGGCACCACGGTGGTAGGTGAACATAAGTTGCACATCTCGCACAGCATCTGTTGTCTGCCTGAGGACGACTGGAGCACTATCACGGAAGTACACTCGCACCCTGTGGCCCTGATGCAGTGCCGCCAGTTTCTGGCTCAGCATCCACAGTTGAAGAATGTGGAGGCTGAGGATACAGCAGGTTCGGCGAAGATGATTGCCGAAGAGGGTAGGCGAGGCTGGGCAGCCATCTGTCACGCAGAGGCAGCACGACTCTATGGACTGAAGGTGCTGGAAGACCATATCGAGGACAACAAGCACAACTTCACCCGTTTCCTCGTGGTGTCGAATCCCAATAAGGCGGATATGCTTCGTCCGCTGTTGGAAACCAACAAGTCGAGCATTGTATTCTCCCTGCCTCACGAGGAGGGCTCACTGAGTCATGTGCTCGCAATCCTTTCCTTTTATAAGATCAACCTGACGAAGATCCAGTCGTTGCCGATTATCGGACGGGAGTGGGAATACCTGTTCTATGTCGACGTGATGTACGACGACCTGACCCGTTACCGCCAGAGCATTGACGCGATTATCCCATTGACCAGGGACTTAAAGATTTTAGGAGAATATAAGGATGGTCGGCAGACCAATTAGTAATTAGAAATTAGTAATTAGGAATTATGATTACCAAGATACATCCAGCAGAGCGTTTGTCGCTCGTGAGTGAGTACTATTTCAGTAGGAAGTTGAAGGAAGTGGCGCAGATGAATGCCGAGGGTAAGGATATCATCAGCCTCGCTATTGGCAGTCCCGACATGCCGCCGTCACCACAGACCATCGAGAAACTCTGTGAGGTGGCCCATCAACCGAATGCCCACGGCTATCAGCCCACGATGGGTACGCCTGAGTTGCGTGAGGCCATGGCCGGCTTCTACAAGCGCTGGTACGATGTGGATCTGGATGCCAAGACGGAGATCCTGCCACTGATAGGCTCGAAGGAAGGTATCCTGCACGTGACGCTCGCCTTCGTGAATCCAGGCGACGAGGTGCTGGTGCCGAATCCGGGCTATCCTACCTATACTTCGCTGAGTAAGATCTTGGGTGCCAAGATCGTGAACTACAATCTGCGTGAGGATAACGGTTGGCAGCCAGACTTTGAGGAACTGGAGAAGATGGATCTCTCGAAGGTGAAACTGATGTGGACCAACTATCCCAATATGCCGACGGGCGGTCGTGCCCAGCGTGAGACTTACGAGCGTCTGGTGCTGTTCGCCAAAGCGCACAATAT
>Ga0247610_10004827_pt1 | contig 14324 bp, 15 predicted proteins | sample 174DNAGHGhighgp2_FD_193483 | JGI IMG/M metagenome (GOLD analysis project Ga0247610, IMG submission 193483) | Sheep rumen microbial communities from Palmerston North, Manawatu-Wanganui, New Zealand - 1742 DNA GHGhigh gp2 | ecosystem: Host-associated > Mammals > Digestive system > Stomach > Rumen... | reverse complement strand
AGCAGTTTGGTTATGGCTTCGGCTTCTCGGCCTATATGCTATACCTTATATATTATAGTCAGGGAGAGCACAAGACGGCTCATTATGCCCTCTGTACAGCCCTGATGGCGTTGTCGATGATGATTCCTGGACTCTTCGCAGGAGCCTTGCAGGAGGCTGTGGGTTACAGCACGTTCTTCCTCATCGTCATCGCAGCATGCTCCATGACGTATGTAGTTTCTTCACTGCTGAAGATCGATCCTGAGTTTGGAAAGAAAAAGACGGCTTAGATACCTAAACCGTCTTGATAACTTGCGTCTACCGCCTTGCTCTGCAGAATCCGGGAGTAGGGCGGTACGTCGTGTGTAAGCCAGATGTTACCACCTATGGTCGAGTCGTGGCCGATGGTGATGCGGCCCAGCACTGAGGCATTGGAGTAGATGGTCACATTGTCTTCGATGATCGGGTGACGGGGCACGTTGAGCATATTGCCCTGTTCGTCGTACTTGAAACTTTTGGCACCGAGGGTCACACCCTGATAGAGCGTTACGTGATTGCCGATGATACAGGTCTCGCCAATCACCACACCCGTACCGTGGTCTATTGAGAAGTACTCGCCGATCTGGGCACCTGGATGGATGTCGATACCCGTCTTTGAGTGTGCCTGCTCGGTGATGATACGCGGAATCACGGGCACTCCCATCTTGTGCAGACGGTGGGCGATGCGATAGTGCGTCATCGTGTTCACCACGGGATAGCAGAAGATTACCTCACCATAAGTCGCTGCAGCAGGGTCGTTGTCAAACATCGCCTGGATATCGGTATAGAGGAGACGTTTGATCTCGGGCAGTGAGTCGATAAACTCGAGTGCCAGCTTTTCGCCTGAAGCTTTGACATCATCCTCAGAACATTCCTCACAGAACTGCAGACCTCGTGCTATCTGCTGACGCAGCAACTGATACAGCCGTTCCATACTCACGCCAATCTGATAGGCCCTTAATTGCTCATCGGGCTGGCGTTTGTTGAAATAGTCTGGGAAGATAATGCCCTTGATGAGGCTCACAATCTGCTTCACGTCCTCTACCGATGGCAGTGGTGTCTCCGTCGCTGTGGGCATCATCCGGATTTCGTCCTTGGTATGTTCTGAGAGTACGCCTACATTGCGGCGTAGCGTCTCATTGATTTGTTGCTGATCTATCATTTCTTTCGTTCTTGATTGGTTCTGCGTGCAAAGATATAGTATTTATTGGAATTATCCAAATTTGGATTAATCTATTTAGGATAATTTTTACTTTGGGTTAAAAACAATGGTTTGTGATAAAAAGAGTTGTTGACCTCTATCAGCGTGGTGATTGAGGGGGAAATTTGTATTACTATGTTGTTGCAGTAGTAGATTTAGGGAATCCCCTGCGATATTGTAGGGAAAAACTTTTCCTATGCACGTAAAAACCACGTATTTTTGCGTAGCATTTTTATTCTTTTGGTGTATTCATAGTGTAAAAGCAAACAGATGGACAGAGAGCGCTTCATATCCCGGGCACCAGAACTGCGGCGTATAGCCGTAGGTGCAGCATTGGCTCTCGTGGATAGCGATGAGGCTGAGGATGTAGCGCAGGAAGCTATGATTAAGATGTGGGAGAACGTGCAAAGACTGGATGAGGCGCGACTGGCGGCTTATGTTGCAGTGACGGCACAGAATATGGCCAAGAACCGGCTGAGACTGAAACGACGACATCCGCTCATGCGATTGCTCGACAAGTTCGACCACAAAAGCGACGATACTCCGCTGCGCCAATTAGAGACATCAGAATCGGACAAGGCCTTCACAATTGCCATGAACCGTTTGCCTTCCAACTGGCAACGCGTGATGCAGATGAGGAATGTTGAAAACATGAGTTTTGCGGAGATAGCAGCTGTGCTTGGTACATCGGAATCATCGGTAAGGGGCCTGCTCTCAAAAGCAAGAACAAGAATGGTAGAATTGATAAATCAGCAGATAAGATGACAGACAAAAAACAAATACAAGAATGGCTTAACTGCTTTATGGCCGGAACTGCGACAGAAATGGAGGAACAGCAACTGGCCGACTACTTCTGCTCGGCTACGGATGTGCCTGAGAAATGGTTGCCATATGCCATCATGTTCCGAGGATTCCGGCAGCAGACTCTTGGTAAAGGCGCTGCTAAGACGGTGACGATGAGGCGATGGATAGCTGCGGCAGCTGCTGTGGTCCTGCTGATTGCTGGTGGAACAATGGTCTGGCAGCAACAGGTGAGCCAGAGTGAAGATGAGTGTGTGGCCTATATCTATGGCGAGCGTACTACCGACCGTGATATCGTCCTCTGCGAAATGCAGAAAACGATGACAGTTGTAACCTACGATGGTAGCGATGTCGTGGAGGAACAACTGAAAGGTATGTTTGGAATCGAATAAAACGAAAACAGATATGAAACGATTCTTATTAAGTTTATCATTTGTCATTTGTCATTTGACATTCAGCGTAGCACAAACGGGGCTTCGTATCAATGACTTGTTTGAGGGACGCATCATCCCGCGGGAACGAATGGTTGAGACCCGTGTGCGGGGAAGGACGCTGGCAAAGTATCAGTTGACCTTCTACCGCAGTCTCCGGTTCTCGGCCAGCACTGAGGAAGTTGCGCACTTACGGCGGATTATCGACGAGGATGGCCGGGGGCATCACGCTACAGGGACAGAGGCAGGCAAGACTTATACGATGCACATTCAGTTGAGTCCGCAAGGAGGCAAGAACCGATTCCTGTGCTATCAGGATGTGTTTGAAAGTAAGAAGAAACCTCGTGAGGTGATGGTCATCTACATGGAGGGGACTATCAGCGACATCTATAAATTAGAAGCATTAATCAATAAGAAATAAAGACAAAGCATTATGAAAAGACTTATGACTATTGTGCTGCTCGCCATTGCATCAACTGCCAGCGCACAAGTAAACGATACAATCGTTATTCACAATCCTAAGAAAGTAACCATCATAACCAGCGATTCGCTTCAGAAGATCCTCGTTACGGGCAAGGAAGGAGACGGTAAGTTCACTTATCAGAACACCATCCAGCTGGTAGATTCCAACTATGTAAGTACTACCCACATCGGCCGCGACCGTTGGGAGCTTATTCCCAGTGTGAAAGTTGGCAAGAAAAGAGATGACGGCCGGGGACGTGGCTCCAGCAATTCCCTGTCGGCTCACTTCGGACTCGGCTTCACCGCTCCTACAAATGCCGATGCACGTATCGACTTCTCGACCTTCAAGTCGTGGGAAATATTTGCCACTCTGATACAGTGGGATCACCATTTCGACTATCGGGAGCATAATACCGTTTCGCTTGGCCTCGGTATCGACTGGAAGAACTACCGTATGACGGGCGATACGCGTTTCACCAAAGCACCAGACGGCAATGTCGTTATAGAGAAGTATCCCTTGCAGGTGTCGCCTGATTTCTCGCGCATCAAGGTGTTCTCCGTCACGGCAAATCTATCTTATACTTATAGTTTCGACGAAGATTTCTGGATAGGTTTTGGGCCTGTTGTGAACTTCAATACTTACGCCAGCATCAAGACAGAATATTCGATGTATGGCGATGATATTAAAAAGGTGGATAAGGATATCCGCCAGCGGCCCATCACCATCGACTGGATGCTGCGCCTTGGTGTCGGCGGCGTTCCGCTCTACGTGAAGTATTCCAACGATGATGTACTGAAAGATGGCGGTATCAGATTCCGGTCACTCTCCTTCGGACTGTATTTGTAAGCAGACAAACATTACCAATGGGGAAAGATGCCTATCTAACAAGGGAAGAGGTACGGGGTAACAGGGAAAGAGCCCTAGGGTATCGAGAAAAGGGCGTTCGGCCGCATTAATGCGGGCGGGCGCCCTTATATCTGCGAGCGAATGGGCATATATATGGGAGCGCACGCCCGAATCCGATTTTATGCAGTGCGAACCTTTTTATTTTCAGATAACGGTATTAAGTGCTTCTATGTCATTCATGGCGAGTTACGTTAACGATAACGTGAAAAAAAATAGCGGAATGCGATGCGTTTCGCTATTTTTTTGTAACTTTGCACTCGAATCAGCTGAAACAAATAATATTATCGATAATTAATCAATGGAACAAGTATTTAGTTACATTATCAGTCTGGGTGCATCGGTGATGATGCCTATCCTGTTTACCATCATCGGCCTTTGCATAGGTATGAAGTTTGGAAAGTCTTTGAAATCAGGCCTTTATGTGGGCGTTGGTTTTGTGGGTTTGGGCATTGTGACGGCCCTTCTGACAAACAATTTCGGCTCACCGTTGAGTGAGATTTCAAAACTTTATAACCTGCAGCTTGGTGTGTTCGATATGGGTTGGCCTGCTGCAGCAGCTGTGGCATATAACACGGCAGTGGGCGCACTGATTATCCCTATCTGCCTGGGTGTGAATTTCCTGTTGCTCATTACCAAGTGCACACGTACGGTGAACATCGACCTGTGGAATTACTGGCACTTCGCTTTCATCGGAGCTGTGGCCTATTTCGTGATGGATCAGAGTCTGGCATGGGGCTATTTCGCTGCTATCGTCTGTTACATCATTACACTGGTGATGGCCGATTTGACGGCAGACAAGTTTCAGAGCTACTACGACGATATGGAAGGTATCTCTATTCCTCAGCCCTTCTGTCAAAGCTTCACGGCTTTCGCTATTGGCGTCAACTGGCTGCTCGACAAGATTCCAGGCTTCTCGAAGCTTGATATCGATGCTGAGGGTTTGAAGAAGAAGTTCGGTGTGCTGGGTGAGCCTATCGTACTTGGTGTGATCGTAGGTGCATTGATAGGTGCCGTTGCTCAGCTTGATATCAAGAAGGTGCTCTTCCTCGGTGTCACAATGGGTGCTGTGATGGAGCTGATACCTCGTATCACCAAACTTTTTATTGATGGTCTGAAGCCAATTGCCGAGAAAACTCAGGAGGTGGTTCAGAAGAAGTGGGCAGGCAAGAAGGTGTATATCGGTATGTCGCCTGCTCTGGTGATAGGTCATCCAACAACGCTTGTGGCATCACTCATTCTGATTCCTCTTGCCTTGCTAATGGCTGTCGCCTTGCCTGGCAATGAGTTCTTGCCCTTAGCGTCGCTCGCTGGTATGTTCTATGTCTTCGTGATGGTACTGCCTTATACGAAGGGTAATGTGATCAAGACGCTGATTGTCGGTATCATTGCAGTTGGCATCGGTCTTTGGTTTGTAACCGATATGGCACCTGCTTTCTCTCAGGCTGCTCAGACGGTGTATGCCCAGACACAGGATCCTGCTGCCAAGATTCCTGAAGGCTTCCAGGCTGGTGCCCTCGACTTTGCCAGCTCGCTCTTCGGCTGGGTCATCTACAAGTGTGTCAACAACCTTGCATACATTGGTGCTGCTGTCCTGACGGTCATTACCATCTGCATGGTGTTCATCAACCGCAAGCGTATCGTTGCAGAAGAGAAAGCCAATAGTGATAAGTAATAGTGAATAATTAAGACGATAGAAAATGAAAAAGAAAATTTTATTAACATTAGTGCTTATGAGTAGCTTAACCAGTGGCTTTGGCCAGCAGAAAGTGAATTTCCAGACGGCTTGTCATCCTGAGGATGTGAAACATTACGACACGAAGACCCTGCGCGAGCGCTTCGTGATGGAAAAGGTGATGGTGGCCGATGAGATCAACCTGACCTATTCACACTACGACCGCTTTATCTTCGGAGGAGCGATGCCAGTCAACAAAACCCTCAAACTGGAGAACTTTCTCGAGCTTGGTCTCGATGTTGATCCAGGTATCAAGGAGAAGTATTTCCTCTACAACCGCGAGCTCGGTATCGTGAACTGTGGTCAAGGCGACGGTGTGGTGATCGTCGATGGTAAGGAGTATGCCCTCTCTCCAAAGGAGGCCCTCTACATCGGACGTGGTCATATCGCCAAGGACAAGGACGTGAACAAGGAGGTGCTCTTCCGCTCGAAGGATGCCTCGAAGCCTGCAAAGTTCTACCTGAACTCAGCTACCGCCCATCAGCACTACAAGACCCAGTGGATTACCCTCGATGGTCGCAAAGGCTCGCTGAAGGCCGCTGTCTGGGGGCCTGTGGGCTCACTCGAGGAGTGTAACAACCGTACCGTCTATAAGCTCATCGTCAACGATGTGCTCGAGGAGGGCCCCTGTCAGCTGCAGCTCGGTCTGACACAGCTCAATCCTGGAGCTGCCTGGAACACGATGCCTCCTCATACTCATGGACGTCGTATCGAGGCCTACTATTATTTCAACCTCCCTCAGGAGCAGACTATCGCTCACATCATGGGTGAGCCTCAGGAGAGCCGTGTGGTTTGGCTGCACAACGAGCAGGCCATCATGTCGCCTGAGTGGTCGATGCATGCTGCTGCTGGCACCTATTACTATACCTTCATCTGGGGTATGGCCGGTGAGAACCTCTACTACAATGATAAGGACAATATCCCCGTCATCGATATTAAATAGTAAATAGTAAATTGTCAAATAGTAAATTATAATGGCTCCTGTACAAATATCTAAAATGTCCAACTTCCGTTGGGTCATCTGTGCGTTGCTTTTCCTGGCAACCACCATCAACTACATGGACCGTCAGGTTCTATCATTAACATGGAAGGACTTCATCGCCCCTGAGTTCCACTGGACAGATGGCGATTACGGTACCATCACGGGTATGTTCTCGCTCTTCTATGCCATTGCCAACCTTTTCGCAGGTAAGTTCATCGACTGGATGGGCACTAAGAAGGGCTATCTCATCGCTATCTTCGTATGGTCGTTGGGTGCTGTGCTCCACGCTGGATGTGGATGGGTGGCGATGTCCGTCGAGGGCTATGACTCCCTCGAGGCTCTGCGCGCTGTGCAGGCTGGCAGTGATGCAGCTGTCGCTATTGCTACGATATCCGTTTGGCTCTTCCTGAGCTGTCGTCTGATTCTCGCTGTTGGTGAGGCTGGTAACTTCCCTGCTGCCATCAAGGCCACAGCCGAGTACTTCCCCAAGAAAGACCGTGCTTTCTCTACCTCCATCTTCAATAGTGGTGCTTCTGTAGGTGCCTTGGCAGCACCTGCTACTATTCCCCTGCTGGCACGTGCCTGGGGTTGGGAGATGGCATTCATCATCATTGGTGCCCTCGGCTTCCTTTGGATGGGTCTTTGGACCTGGCTCTACGACAAACCACGTCAGAACAAGTTCGTCAACCAGGCTGAGCTCAACTATATCGAGCAGGACAATGACATTGCCGAAGTACAGGATCGTGCGCAGGTAAAGGAAGAAAAGGTGATTCCTTTCTTCGATTGCTTCAAGTTCAAGCAGACCTGGTCTTTCCTCGTGGGTAAGTTCATGACTGACGGCGTGTGGTGGTTCTTCCTCTTCTGGGCGCCTGCTTATTTCAGCGACCAGTATGGCTATACCTCCGACTCTACAATGGGTATTCTGTTGATCTTCACCCTCTATGCCATCGTGACGATAGTCTCTATTGGCGGTGGCTATCTGCCTACCTATTTCGTTGAGAAGAAGGGCATGAATCCTTATCTGGGTCGTATGCGCGCCATGCTGATCTTCGCCTGCTTCCCCGTGCTGGGACTTTTTGCACAGCCTCTTGGCGCCTACAGTGCCTGGTGGCCCGCTATCCTGATTGGTCTGCTAGGTGCAGGACATCAGGCTTGGAGTGCCAACCTGTTCTCGACCATCGGTGACATGTTCCCCAAGTCTACTATTGGTACGATTGTAGGTCTTGGAACGATGGCTGGTGGTATCGGCTCAATGAGTATCAACCTCGGTTCTGGTAAGTTCTTCGACTGGGCTGCAGAACTGTCTATTGAGAAAGTTGGCGTGGAAAATGCTTTCACTTTCTTTGGTTTCGACGGAAAGCCCGCTGCCTATATGGTGGTGTTCTGCATCTGTGCTGTGGCTTATCTCATCGGCTGGTTCATCATGAAGACCCTTGTGCCGAAGTATAAGCCCATTGAGATTGAGTAATGGTTTTGTTGTTTACGGTTTACAGTTTACAGTTGATTACCATGCAAACCTTTTTGTTAGCAAATGTAACCATCTGTAAACTGTAAACTATAAACTATAAACTTTAAACTCTAAACTCCAAACTCCAAACTCCAAACTAAATCTTCCCTATCAGTATCGTAAATGGCAGGAAGCCTTGTCGGACGAGGGTTTCGATAAGCCCTTTCGACATCGCCTCGTTATCCTTGCGGGTATAGCGGATATCGGTAAACACCTGCGCCAACGTCTCCTTGTGGTTGATGCGCACAAAGTGACGATTCTCTTCGAGCTCCTCTTTATATTTATAATAGGTGTCGATGTCCTTGCCCAGATAGTCGTTGTAAGTCTCCTGATGCACGAAACTCTCCATTGGCAGACGGTCTGAGAGCTCAGGCGCTTCGTCAGGCCAGCCTACGGTCAGTGTGGCGACGGGCATCACGAGCTTGGGCAAATGCAACAAATCGATGATCTGCTGAGGCTGATATACAGTCGTGCCTAAATAGCAGTAGCCCAGTCCTTCCTCGTCCATGAGGTTGCAGAGTGTCTGCGTGTAGAGTAGGGCGTCTGTCGCAGCATTGATAAACGACAGGAAATTATCGTAGCCAGGCTCTGCGTTGCGACACTTGGCCCAGAAACTGGTACGGTTGAAGTCGGCACAGATGGTCAGCACCACGGGCGCCTCCTTCACCATCGGTTGATTGAAATGTGCAGGCGACAGTTTCTCCTTCATCTCCTCAGAACGGGTGACGACAACGGAGTAGAGTTGCAGATTGCCCATCGTCTGGGTGCGCGATGCCTCTGTCAACAGACGGTTCAGCAGCTCGTCGCTCACCTCCTGATGGCTGTATTTGCGGATAGTCCTGCGTGTCAGTAAATTCTTCATGTTCTATGTCTTTTTATGATCATTCTGCGTGCAAAGTTACAGAATGTTTTCCAAAATGGGCAACAAATAGTGAAGAAAACTCTCAAAAGTTTTCCGTTTTAGGAAACTAATATGTAACTTTGCAGCCAGAAAAGGCAATTGTTATGCAAACAGAAACAAAAAACGAAATGCTCAAGCGCATTGCCGACGGACTGACGTCGGTAGCAGTCAAGACGGGAAGTGACCTGAATGGCGAGAAGATCGCCCGTCTGTTGGAACAGTGCTTCAAGGCTCTGCAGCCCGACGATGCCAGTAAGTTCATGTCATTGATGGAACTGGCTCTGGCCGTCGATTCTCAGTACCGTAACATGGCGGTGACAGAGGTGCGACCCGCAGTCTTGGATTGCGATGTGGTCCGTTTCCAGAACAACAAGGAGAAATGGGTGGCGCTGGTAGGCTTGCTCGACGGCTATCCCTACGAGATCTTCACTGGCTTGCAGGACGATGACGAAGGTATCATCCTGCCCAAGACCGTGACTCACGGAAAAATCATCAAACAGATGGCTCCAGATGGCACCAAGCGCTATGACTTCCAGTTTGAGAACAAGCGTGGTTACAAGACCACCGTCGAGGGCTTGTCGGAGAAGTTTAATCCAGAATATTGGAACTATGCCAAGCTGATATCAGGTGTGCTGCGCTATCGCATGCCGCTCGAGCATGTCGTGCGCCTGGTGGGCTCGCTCTCGCTGAAGGATGAGAGCATCAATACCTGGAAGACGGGTGTTGAGCGCGCCTTGAAGAAGTATATCCCTGGCGTTCACGACGAGGACGATACAGATGCCTCCGAGGGAGCCGGTAACAGTGCGGAGTGATGAGGCTGACGGCTGGATACATTCATCTGAGACGGGTGCGCTTCCATGCCTTCCATGGGGTGATGCCCCAGGAGCGACAGGTGGGAGCCGACTTCCTGCTCGACCTGAAGGTGGGCTATCCGTTGGCGAAGGCCCTGCAGAGCGATAAGGTGGCCGATACGCTGAACTATGCGGCCCTCTACGACCTCGCAGCTCGTGAGATGCAGCAGCCATCGCGACTGCTGGAGCATGTGGCGGGCAGAATCGCCAAGGTCATCAGCGAGGCTTTTCCGCAAACTACCTCCATCGACCTGGAACTCACCAAGCTGAATCCCCCGATGGGAGCAGATGGCGAAGGTGCCAGCGTGGAAGTACACTTTATAAATGAATAATAATAATGTATAAGAAGATACTATTCATCCTGATCACGTTGCTCTTCTGTGTGGCATCAGCCGATGCGCAGGCGAAGAGGTTCACGCTGGTCATCGATGCCGGACACGGTGGTGGCGATACAGGCGCCATCGGTGTGGCCAAGACACGTGAGAAGGATCTGACCTTGAAATTTGCCCTCGCGTTCGGAAGACTCGTAGAGAAGAACTGTCCTGACGTGAAGGTCATCTATACCCGCAAGACCGACCGTTTTGTGGAGCTCTACCGTCGTGCTGAGATTGCCAATCAGAACAAGGCCGACCTGTTTATCTCTGTCCACATCAATGCCTTGCCCAAGGGCCATATCGCCCGAGGCTTCCAGACCTACACGTTAGGTCGTAGCCGTCGTACCGGTAAGGCCACGGGAATCATGGAGAATCTCGAGGTGGCCAAGCGCGAGAATGCGGTGATCTTCCAGGAGGATAATTATCAGAAAAGGTATCGTAGTCTCAACCTCAATTCGCCTGAGAGCAATATCATGTTCGAGTTCGTGCAGGACAAGAACATGGAGAACAGTGCCGAGCTGGCCAAATACATGCAGCGCTATGTGTGCCAGGCTACACGACGTGCCGATATGGGTGCCCATCAGGACAACCTCGCTGTGCTGAGGCTCACCTCCATGCCTGGTTGTCTCATCGAGCTGGGCTTTATCTCCACTGCCGATGAGGAGCGCTATATGAACAGCGCCGCCGCTACCGAGCAGTATGCGCGAGGCATCTACAACGCCTTTGCAGCCTATAAGAAGCGTCACGGGGGCAGCATCACGGTGCCTTATATGCCCGATCCGATAGAGGAGAAGGCGCCCGCGAAGCCTGAGGTCAGGCGCGAAGAACCCCAGCCCGTAGAGCCGCAGCCCGCAGAAGCGCAGCCCGCAGAGCCCCAGAAAGAGGAGCCGCAGACCGTCGTGACACCAGTAGACAATCATCCTGTCTCTGTCACCCCTGAGCCACAGCTAGAAGCTGTCAGTGCAGAGTCACAAAAGTCACAGGTAGTGCCCGTCACGACACAGACGCCTGTAGAGACCAGGAATGAGGCTGAAGTACCTGTCGTTGAGGCCGCTGCTCCCATCTTCAAGGTGCAGATACTGGTCAGCTCTCAGCGCCTGAAGGCAGGCGACAAGCGCTTCAAGGGACAGACGGGTGTCGACTCCTACACGGAGAACGGCATGACGAAGTATACCGTTGGCGCTTCAGCCAACTATAATGAGATCTACCACCTGCGCAAGTCGCTGCTGGATAAGTTCCCCGAGGCCTTCATCATCGCCTTCAAGGACGGAAAGCGTATGGATGTGCAGCAGGCCATCAGGGAGTTCAAAAACAGAAGAGTCAAATAAATAAAGAAAAGATATAGGGCTATGAAGATTTTTTCAAAAGAGGTTCAGATTGCACTCGTTGCCATTGCCGGCATCGTCATCATGTTTTTCGGCCTGAAGTTTCTGAAGGGAATGACCATGTTCTCTTCCGACGATAATTATTACGCCAAGTTCGACAATGTGGCCGGCCTGTCCGTGTCGAGTCCCATCTATTCCAACGGCTACCGTGTCGGAGTGGTCGAGGATGTCATCTACGATTTCAACGGCACTAACCAGATTGTAGCGGTGTTGGGCCTGAACAACAAGATGCGCCTCCCCAATGGCACAAAGGCAGAGATATCCAAGGACCTGATGGGCAATGTCGAGCTCGACCTCATTCTCGGCCCCAATCCCCTTGATCAGATGGAGGCTGGCGATACCATCATGGGCCACATCCAGCAGGGTGCTCTGGCAAAGGCCACTGAGATCATCCCACAGATTCAGAACATGATACCCAAGATCGACTCCATCCTCTATAATATCAATCAGTTGCTGAGCAACCCCGCTCTGAGCAATTCTCTCGACAATGTCGACCAGATTACAGCCAACCTGTCGACGACGACCAACGAGCTGAAGCACCTCTCCGCCAGTCTGAAGACTCAGGTGCCTGGCATGATGGAGAAAGCCGACCACGTGCTCGACAATACCAACACCCTGACGAAGAACCTCAGCGACATCGATGTCGCCATGACGATGGCCAAGGTGAACAGCACCCTGCAGAATGTGGAGCAGATGACAGCCAAGCTCAACAGCAACGAGGGTACCCTCGGCCTGCTGATGCGCGACCAGGAGCTCTATCGCAATGCCACTTCGACCATGAGTCATGTCGACTCCCTGATGATCGATTTGAGGCAGCACCCGAAGCGCTATGTACATTTCTCCATTTTTGGCAGGAAAGACAAGTAATTTATATTTTGTCTAAATAAGTGGAATTTTTCTTTCCGATGGACTTTTTTTGCAAACCCCGATATCTATGGCATTAGAGGCAAAGTCGGAGTAATCGCATTTTTATACTGGTTTTATTTGTAATTTTTTATAACGTGCTTATTATCAGGATGTTCGAAATTTTGAAACGAGGAAAATTAGTGCTAAAATCGTGAAACATGCTAACTCCGTGCCTATAAGCGAGTTACGGCATTTGTACAAATCGAGCATGCTTTTTGGCGATTTTGTCAATCCAAAAAAACATACTAACTTTGCATCGCTAAATTAAAGCAATCGAGTATGGTAAAAGGTCAAACTGCGCTCTGGGACGAATGTCTGCGTCTCATCCAGGCCAACGTCACAGAGCAGCAATTCAAAACGTGGTTCGCGCCAATCGTCTTCGAGTCTTACTCGGAGCAAGAGCACACGCTCATGGTGCAGGTTCCAAGTCCGTACGTGTACGAGTACTTGGAGCAGTACTACGTGGGCCTGTTAAGAAAGGTGTTCGTGCGCGTATTTGGCGAAGAGGTCGTCCTGCGCTATCGTATTGTCACCGTCGTCGGCGATAATAAAAAGAATACGGTACAGGAAGTGGAAGGCGAGGTGCCAGCTGAAATCGAGGCTCCTGTGGCCGTCCGTCGTGGCAACCAGTCGCCCACCACACTCGATGCCGCCGTTCCTCAGGGACTCAACCCCCAGCTCGATCCTAAGAAGACGTTCTCCAACTTCATCGAAGGCGATTCCAACAAGCTGCCTCGCACCGTCGGCCTCTCCATCGCCGAGCATCCGGGCAAGACCACCTTCAATCCGTTCTTCATCTACGGTCCTTCGGGCTGTGGCAAGACGCACCTCATCAATGCCGTAGGTGTGCGCTGCAAGGAGATGTATCCTGAGAAACGTGTGCTCTACGTCAGCGCCCGTCTGTTCCAGGTGCAGTTCACCGATGCCAGCCGTCAGAACACGGTCAACGACTTCATCAATTTCTATCAGACCATCGACGTGCTGATCGTCGACGACGTGCAGGAGTGGGCCACCGCCGAGAAGACCGTCTCCACGTTCTTCCACATCTTCGACCACCTGTTCCGTCTGGGCAAGCAGATCATCCTGGCCAGCGACCGTCCGCCCGTCGACCTGAAATGGCTCCATGAGCGCATGCTCACCCGTTTCTCCTGCGGACTCATCGCCGAGCTGGAGAAGCCCACTGTGCAGCTCTGCATCGACATCCTCAATTCCAAGTGCCGTCGCGACGGTCTGAAGATCCCTGCCGATGTCATCCGGTACATCGCCGAGACCATCAATGGCAGCGTACGCGACCTGGAGGGAGTGGTCAATTCGCTGATGGCCTATTCCATCGTCTACAACTCCAACATCGACATGCGTCTGGCCGAGCGCGTCATCCAGCGCGCCGTGAAGATTGACAACCATCCGCTCACCATCGACGATATCCTCGAGAAAGTCTGCAAGCACTATAATGTGGCGCAGCATCTCATCGTTAGCAAGAGCCGCAGGCGCGACTATGTGCAGGTGCGTCAGGTCTCGATGTACCTGGCTCAAAAGTACACCAAGATGTCAGCCGCCCGCATCGGTCAGCTCATCGGTAACCGCGACCACTCAACGGTCATTCACAGCTGCAACACCGTCGAGCAGCGCCTGAAGATCGACAAGAATTTCTCCGAAGAGCTCAACAGCATCGAACGCTCCTTCCGACTGAAAAAGAAATAAAAAAGGCCGACACCACTTGTTGACAGCCTTGATGTCTCACGGATTTTACAGATCGATAACCATTGTTTTTTTTGCAATTTGTTGGATAATTTTACCTTTTATTGAGTAGGCTAATTTCTGCGCTTTGCCTAGGAAACACTTGCCCGCACGCCAGGAAAAAATTGT
>Ga0247610_10004825_pt1 | contig 14327 bp, 13 predicted proteins | sample 174DNAGHGhighgp2_FD_193483 | JGI IMG/M metagenome (GOLD analysis project Ga0247610, IMG submission 193483) | Sheep rumen microbial communities from Palmerston North, Manawatu-Wanganui, New Zealand - 1742 DNA GHGhigh gp2 | ecosystem: Host-associated > Mammals > Digestive system > Stomach > Rumen... | reverse complement strand
GTGAAGGTGCCTTTTGGCTACTTCTACTCAGTCAAGCAGATGGCTTGTCGAGGGGTAAACCGTGGTCGATGCAAGCTTACCTGGAAACAGGGTAGTGCACAATGCTATCTACAAGGTAGTTCAGATATATTGTACCATAATACATAATCAGGCTTATCGTTTGGACAAACTTAATTATTATACACAGGGCTTTAGCTCATTGGTAGAGCGGGAGTCTCCAAAGCTCCGCGTAGGGGGTTCAATTCCCTCAAGCCCTGGATTGTCGGAATTTAATATCAAAAATACATTCTAATCAGGGTTTTACTTCGATAGTAAGCCCTTTTTCTTTATCTATGAAAATGTTCGAAATCAATAATTCACAAATTTTTTTTCTTCGAACTTTTCACCTCTTTCTGTACTCCTCACCTACATTTTGCATCAGATTTATGATTGCCTCAAATTCTAATTCTTTTTTCCTATCAGATTTTGATAAATTATTATATTCATCCAATAATATTTTTTCTTTATCATCAAAACTTTTTTTTGTTTGTTGATATAATTCCTCCTCCTCTTCATTTTTAAATTCTTTTCATAAACAGCTTTTGATAAATTCTTGTTTTTGCTTTTTTAATTCTCACAATCTTAAATTAATAGATTGTTGTTTACGGATTGATTCTTCATAAATAGATCAAATACGATTTTTAGCAAAAGATACATATTCATCGTATGCTTTTTTGGGTATTACTATTGATGATAACTTTTCATATATTGCTTTTTCTAATACATCTTGATTAATACTTAAATATTTTCAATTCTTATCCTTTGTATATGGGGATTTATCTTTTGCCTCATTATGCTTTACTTCATATCTAACATTCTTTGATTCAATTATATCTTTTAGTTCTATCTCAGGATTATCTTGTCTTAATTTTTCTAATTTCTTTTTTAATGATCATTTTTTCAGTATATATCACGTTAAAATATATCCATCTTTTGTTTTTAACATTTTATCAGGTATAGAATAAGCATATTCATCCCTACGACCACCAGTAATTTTTATATCTACATGTTTATCATTTGCTAAACGCCTTTCATATAAAATATCATGTCGTTCTTTTGAGATCATTGGTACAAAATTATATCAAGGAATTTCTCTCAAATCTTGTGTATTTTTTCATACAATATACACTCAATAATAAAATTCATCCACTCGTACATCTCATAATAATTTTGCACTAACTGGTTTTTTCTTATTTCATTTGATTGTTTCTCTATAATATCAATGAGCATTCAACCATGCCGCTATTACTTCATCACTGGCTCTATCTTCTACTTTCATCCTAAAAGCCTCTTGCATAAGTGGAAAGTATTTTGCATGTGGTACAAAATGTCATGTTTTTGGATCTCTAAAATATCAATATTTATATTCTCATTGTGATATTCATTTTGATACTCATGATTTTTTTCATCTATTAACATTTTCTGAAATATTATCTGAATATTGTTTTGATATTGCAAAATATATTCAAAGCATCATCTTTCCAGATCAATTTGGCTCGAAATTGAAATTAGTGTATTTTAAATCTACTAAATTATTGTCTACACAATCAATTAATTCACCTCATTCCATCATATTTCTGGCGTGTCTGTCTGGCGAATAACTCAGTATCCCATCTATTTTTCATTCTTTTACTAATTGAATTAATCTTGTCCGCTTATCTCTATTACCTGCAATTTTTGCAGATTTTCTTTCTTTTATAATGTAATATTGTCTTGTACTTTGATATATTTTCCTATTTTCTAGTTCTTTATCATTATCCTCAATTCTAAGCTCTTCTTCTGTTTCAAATTCAAAATTTTCAGGCTTTTTTCTGATTATAATTTCATCTTTATGTACTTCTGCATATTGCATACAGACTCTTATCTGATCAGGAATAGATTGAGCCTGACGCTCTCATGTGTTGTCTTCAGTAGACTTTCTAGCATATATTACATATTCTTTTGGTTGTTTTCTTGCTATCATATGTCTTATTTTTAATAAAAATAAATATATGGACATATGTTGACATTTACGATATTATAGATTTTACCTCGTATTTCAATGAAAATTGATGTTTTTTATATAAAATATTATATTTTAAAAGATAGGTACTACCTATCTTTTCTTGTTTTATATCTCTGCATCATCTTCCAAGAGAAGCTCTGTTAATAAATATAAGGTTTCTCAGAGATCAACAGGCTTTTCTTTACAAATTTCTTTATCAACTTTCTTCATTTTTATTCGAGGTATATAATATAAAATTTTTTCTGTTTTTTAAATGTCCAAATGTCCAGATAATGCCTTATACAATCATATAAAACACCATTCCCCTCATTTTTTAATTTTTTCAAATCATAATTTTTCTACTCTTTCATCAAAATTATGCTTTCATAATGCCTTGTATCCGTTTTCATAGCAATAATATTTATATGAATCATATAATACTCATAACGATATATATCATTTTGAATCTTGGATTATATATTGATCATCTTTTATAAATTGTAAAACAATATCATTTCTTTCAATAAAATTATTTAATTCATCTATTAATGATTCTGGAATATTAAAATATCATCTATTTAATAATCTCTTTAGTCATTGGATCATCCATGCAAATATTTCGCTTTTTTCTTCCATAATTTCATTCAATAGATTTACATTTATTCTATCCTTAAAACTATTTTTTAGATGTATAAATATAAATCTTCTAGTAATTGAATCATCTATTGATTTAATATACGGTAAAATATTTGTTGCTATAAGTAATCTACAGATAGGTTTAAATTGAATTGGATTCTTATATAGCACTTTTGCTGATACTTTTTCTCATGAAATAATTTTCTTTATAGTTCAATCATCCAAACGTACTTTATCTTTTACATCAAAATCAATATTTGCTAATTTATCAATCATACCGTATAAATACTGCTGTTCTTTTATTTCATGTAAAGATATGGTTGAACAATTATCATCTCACAAAATCTTTTGTATGAGATTTAATAATACTCATTTACCATTACATCAACTTCAGTATATTAATAATGCTTTTTCAAATTTGATATATGGTATTGCTAATAATCCCATATATTCTTGTATTAATTGTATTATTTTTTCCTTATCTCAGTATCAATCCAGTATCTCATCTAAAAATTTCAAAAATTTTGTTGGATTATATTTATCTAAATCCAGTAATGAATACTGGAATTTATTAAATTTAAAATCTTCTTTCCTGTAATTGTGTGTTTGTCGTGTCTTTATATCGAGGATGCAATCTTTTAGACATACTTCTGTTGAATTTTGTTCTAGTAGTATATTATTTAATTTTTCTGAATGTGAATAATCAAATATAGCATCTATTAATTCATTCTTATTCTGCTTTGAAAAGCAATTTTTCTTATATCATAGATATTGATCCATCCAATTTCTGACATATGATTCAAATGTATATTTATCTATTTTATGCCGGATTCATGCATCTTTTCAATATCTATTATATATAAAAACATTTCAGCTTGAACTTGCTATATCTTTTTCCTCTACCAAAAATTTGGCAAATGCAGAATAATTTACTCTGACTGATCAATTCCCTGATTCAATAAAAAAAGATTCCAATTTTCTTTTGTGTTCTAATAAACTTTTCCCAAATCAAATTATTTCTTCTTTATTAATTATTCATCAGGATTGTAATACTTCATTCACATCTTTTTTATCAAGTAGGACTAATCTTGAATCATAAATTTTTGCTAACTGTTCATCTCATAGTTCAAATAATTTTCAGATTGCATTATCTCAAGCACCATCATGATCCACAAGGATATAAATCTCTGGTACATCTTTTTTAATCAATCAATCTACTAACTTTTTTAGATTTTGTACTCATTGTATACCCACCAAGTTATCAATATTACAAATAGATAAAAAATCTATTTCTCATTCACAGATGACAATCGGTTTCGTATAATCAATTTTTGTGAAATAATATCATACATGCTCTCAAGGACAAGTCATTGATTTTAAGACTTTATCATCTATCTTTTTTGGACTAGCCAACCTTTTTTGATGTCAGACAATATTTCAATCTAAGTCTTTCATTGTAAATAATACAAAATTATCCTCATACGATATTATTCATTTTTCTTCTAATAGGTTTATATTATCTTCAGGAATTTTTCTTTCAGATATCCGTGATGACTTGATTATTCACTCAAAATTATTATTATCCATTATGTTAATATTAAAGATAAAACTCTTATAAAAAGTATCTAGGAAGAGGTTCATTGACAACCTCTTTCCTTTTTTTTATTTTTGTTTTTGTTGTACTGTTCGGATTTATTCAGTATTCTTTCTCAAATCGTAGGAAAGTTTCTCTTGCTGTCAGGTTTAAATAGTTTTTTACAAAGGCGAATGGACCTCATTTTGCTCTATCTTTTGAAAAATCATTTACATAATTTCAGCTTTTGTTTAATTTCCATCATGAAGTGATTTTTCAATCTTCATATAATGATCCATTATTTTCTTTAATTCAAAGTTTATATAATATATCCTCCATATGAATTGAGTTTATTACTTCGACCATATCCATTTCTTTTTATGTTTGTCGTAAAGCTCCTTAAAACCTTGTATAATTCAATTTAATTCGCATATACCCCATACAACAAATACTAAACTTTCACAGCTTTTTAATCATCGTAAATGATCATTTTTTAAATTTATAAATTCTGTTATCTGTTCATCATTATCATTTATATCCGGTATGGAAAATTCTTGTTCAGGCGTTATAATAAATAAAAATTTGTCCGAATTATTACCAAAATTTCTGACATGCTTGTATACATTCATTTCGATGAATCATCAATATTCATAACTGAATACTTTAATCCAAATTTTTGGATCTATATTATTTGGATCTACCATTTTTTATTTCATTATTAATGTAAAATGGTTTGATTCAGTTTTTTGAATCTAAAATTATTTCTCTTAACAGAGATGAGCGACTAATTGTTCTTGTTGTTGCTAATCCATCTAGCCAATTTATTAGTTCAGGTTCCAAAACAACATTTACTTTTTTCAGCATTGGAATTTATTATTGATATAAATTGTAAAGCTTTACGCTCCCATTTATACCCATCAAGATGTGAAAATAGAGTTTAATATTTTTTTGGGTAAAAAAAATATCAGTGGTTAGAACTGATATTTTTTGATTATCTATTAATATTCATTATTAATCTAATATTTTTATTGTATATACTTTGCTATCATTTACTTCTGATTTTTCCCATTTAGTTCTTTTTTCTATTCATTCGCATATAATATCTATTTTTAATCATGCATTTTTTATTAGCTTTTTTAATGTACTAAGACAATTTGGAAAACATGATCTACTACACGTAATTCATCAAAACTTTCATTTTATTGATTGTATAAAATTTATTATTTTATTTCATCAGAAATCTACTTTAAATTCTTTTTTCCTTTCTTTTTGGTTTTCATATTCTTTTACTATGAAAAGAAGTATTCCAATAGCCTGTTTGCGATATTTTTTTCATTCTACTAATTCTGTAAGTACATTATTATCATCTCTGATTGTTTTGTTTAATAGTTTTATTGTATTTATATCATGTTCATCATTCATTATAAATTTTACATTATACATACTATGTTCTTTTTTGCTTTTATATTCTTCATTTTTTAAGTAATTATTTATAATTTTTTTACATTCTTGATATATTGTTTCTAATGTGTTATAAGATTCTTGTATATCAACCAATCCAACACTACATTTTTCTTTATAATCTAACAAGGTCTGGTTTAATTTTTCTATTATTTCTCCTTCTTGTGTTGTTAATGGTATATGCTTTGATTGATGATCTAACCAATCTTTTAGTTTTTCAAAACTTGTTGTTAAGTTTTTTAATTCTTCTTCAATCTCTTCCTCTCCTCTATAAAGATAAAAGGTATTGCTTTTCAATATGTCTGTACTATTCCTAACTAGAGATATTAATCTATTCATGTTTTTTGTATTAAAAATAATTTGATTTACTTATATTGATTAGCCTCATAAATTCAACCATCACGGTGTAATTATTCTCCATATTTTATTGATTTTTATAGCTATATATTTAATCTTTTTTTATTTATATCTACACTAGAGCTATGGCTAATACGACATGGAATGAAGACACAAGAGTAAAACTTCCTGCATTGATTCATCTGACTAGGTTATGATATACATATTTTTCATTAAAAGATAAAACATATGAGATAGACAAAGAAACAAATATAATCAAAAATATTTTCTGTAATCAATTCTTAAGAATAAATAGCTTAGATAAAAATAATGAAGAAGATTTAAAGCTTTTTGAAAAAGAATTTCAAAATATTAAACTATTATTAAATCAAGATGATCTATGAAAAGAATTTTATACTTGGTTAATCTGAGAATGAAAAAGTGATTATAAATGGATTGATCGAGATCATTTTGAAAAAAATGATTTTCATGTTTGTACTGAATTACCTTGTGAAAATTGAGAAGATAATTTCAGACCGGATATTACTGTGTTTGTAAATTGACTTCCTTTATCATTCATTGAAGTAAAGAAACCAAATAATATTGAGTGAATAAAAGCTGAGAGAGATAGGATAAATGTCAGGATGAAAAATGTAAAATTTAGGAGATTTATCAATATCACTCAGTTTATGATTTTCTCAAATAATATGCCTTATGATAATACATGAGAGAATCAATTGACATGAGCATTTTATGCCACTGTAAGCAAATGAAAGGTAAAATTCAATAATTTCCGTGAAAAATTAAAAGGAGAATTGGTAGATGGAATAAAAGAAATAGACAATGAAACTGAAGATTATATTTTGAAAGATAATAATCACATTATTCAAAAATATCAGCCTGAATTTAATACAAATAAAAATCCTGATTCACCAACAAATTCAATACTGACATCTATGTTTACAAAAAGCAGATTAAAAATGCTTTTGAAATATGCTATTGTTTATGTTGATGAAGTACATAAAGATGGTACACTAGACTTACAAAAGCATATAATGAGATATCCTCAATTTTTTGCTACGAAAGCTATTGAAAATAAATTAAATGAATGAGTAAAAAAGTGAGTTATATGGCATACGCAATGAAGTGGAAAGACTGCTCTTGCTTTTTATAATGTAAAATATCTTACAGATTATTTTAAGAAAAAATGAATTGTACCAAAATTCTATTTTATCGTTGACAGGTTAGACTTAGCGAAACAAGCATCTAGAGAATTTACAAAAAGATGAATGAAAGTTAATACTATTAGCAACAAGGCAGAGCTAGTAGAAGATTTCAAAGACCAGTGAACAAACCAATGAATTACTGTCATGAATATCCAAAAATTCAGTGAAGATGTAACTACATTTACAAGCAGTTACTATGATACAAAATTACAGAGAGTATATTTTATTGATGAGGCACACAGAAGTTATGATCCAAAAGGTAGCTACTTAGCAAATTTGTATAACTCTGATCAGGATTCAATCAAAATAGCTCTGACATGAACACCATTAATTATCTATAAAAAACATAATAGAGTTGATGATGAGGTAATAGACTTAGATCAAAAAGAAGAAGTAAAGACAACCAAGAATATTTTTGGAGATTATATAGATAAATACTATTACAATGATTCAATAATGGATTGATATACATTGAGATTGTTGAGAGAAGAAATAGCCACAACATACAAAGAAAAAATGAGAGATGTTGAGGCATCATTAAAACAAGAAATTGAAGCATGAACACTAAAGAAAAAAGATTTGTATTCTCATGAAAAGTTCGTGAGTCCTATGTTGGATTATATATTAGATGACTTAAAAGATTCAAGGATTAGATTTTGAGATAATACTATCTGATCCATGGTTGTTTGTGATAGTAGCGAACAAGCAAGGATGATGGCTAAATTATTTGAAGAAAAAAAAGGTAAATATTGATATACATCAGCTTTGATTTTGCACGATGAATGAGATAAAACAAGTAGAGATAATGAAATTACAGATTTTAAGGAATGAAAAATAGATATTTTGTTTGTATATGCTATGCTTTTAACCTGATTTGATGCACCAAGATTAAAGAAAATGTATTTATGAAGAAAGGTAAAAGCACACAATTTATTACAGACATTAACAAGAGTAAATAGACCTTATAATAATTTCCGTTTTGGTTATGTAGTAGATTTTGCAAATATTAGTGAAGAATTTGATGCAACAAATAGAGCTTATTTAGATGAGTTAAATCGTGAGTACGATAAATATGGAGATGAATGAGATAATTGAGTATTTAGCTGATTATTTATGAGTAAAGAAGAAATAGATTCTGAGATAAATAAAATTGAATCTGTTTTATGTGATTATCCCACGGATAATTTGGAATTATTCTCACAAAATATCACTGAAATCAGTGATAAAAAGACATTATATGATATAAAAAAATCATTAGAACAGGCACGTGATCTATACAATATAGTTCGTTTATTATGATATACTGAGATATTACAAAAATTGGATATAAAGCTAATTTCAAAATTATTAAATGAAACAGAACGCCGTATTCAATTAATTAATTATCAAGAAGATATAAATGATGTTTCTAGCCAAGAATTATTAAATATCGCTATTGAAAATATCATGTTTGATTTCGTAAAAATAGGTGAAGAAGAATTAAAGATATTGGCAAATAATATGGTAGAAGAAATGGCAAAAGCAAGGAAAGAAATATCAGAAAATTGGGATACAAAAGATCCTGAATGGGTTTCATTATATGATGAATTAAGGAGAATTTTACAAGAGCATGATATTTCAAATTTAGATTCTGCCAATTTAGAGACAAGAGCATTGAAAAGATTATATGAAGAAATAAAGACATTAAATGCCAATGCCAAAGATTTGAATAGGAGAAACAAATTATTATCAGACAATTTCCATTGAGATAAAAAGTATGCACGTACATTTAAGAGATTTGTACCATCATGAAAAGTAAGTGATAATCGTAAATTATATGAAGTATTGGATAAAATAAAATTAGAGATAGATGATGCTATAGGAAAAAATAATTGAATTATGGATAATCCGAATTTCTTAGGAACTTTCCTTTGATGAGTAGTTGCTAATTATTTTGATAATAAAGAATGAGTACAACCAGAAATGTTATTAAATATATCTGATTATCTTACACAGGAATATTTACAAGAATATCAAACAAATTAATTTATTTTGTTATTTTGATTAAAGATGGATGTAGAATACAGCAATAAAGTAAAAGATTTGGTAGATTCGTTGAAATGAATCTGTCAGGATAATTGATTATGATGAGATGCTAATGAATACAAAATTGTTACTCAATCTTTTTTGTACAAATTTTTGAACGATAAATTCCTTTATGAATTACAAAAAATAGATCCTAAGCTACAATCTTATTCTGATATAAAATCTTTATCAGAGTCTGAATACAAGATATTACTCATGAAATTATGAGTAAAATGAGCACAATTAAAGCCTGAACATTTATTGCCATATCTATTTGAGCACCAAAACGATGATGATATAGCCAAGAAATTTGATGAAACATTGAATGATATAGCTATCCAGAATACATGAATTTTTTCAGTTCATACAAGTGAAAATACAGATATTAGATTATTTGAAGAATCTTTAATTCAAAGTGCAGTTGCTGATAAGACAAAGCACAACAAAGTAGCAAGATGAATAATAAATAAACTTATCAATTGTAAATTTGATTTTAATGAAATTTTTAGTCAATGATTTGATTTTTTCAGTACGATTTTTGAGTACATGATTAAAGATTACAACAAAGATTGAGGATGAAAATATGCAGAATATTATACACCACATTCAGTTTCAAAAGTAATAGCAAAAGTATTAGTATGAGATGATAAAATAGAAAATGTAACTGTTTATGATCCAGCAGCAGGTTCTGGTACATTATTAATGAACTTAGCAAATGAAATATGAGTAAACAAATGTACTATTTATTCTCAAGATATAAATCAAAAATCTACAAATTTATTGAGATTAAATTTGATTTTAAATAATCTTACTCATTCAATTAATCACATTGTACAATGAAATACAATCACAGAAAGTAGACATAAAAATAAAATGGATTTTATTGTTTCTAATCCACCTTTCAAATTGGATTTCTCAGATTGGAGAGATGATATAGAACAATTACCAAATAGCCAAGAAAGATTTTTTGCAGGAGTACCAACAATTCCAAATAAGAAAAAAGAATCAATGGCAATATATTTATTATTCATTCAGCATATTCTATATTCTTTATCAGACAATTGAAAGGCCGCAATAGTAGTACCAACAGGATTTATTACGGCTCAAAGTTGAATTGAAAAGAAAATTAGAGAAAAAATAGTAGATAAGAATTGGTTAAAATGAGTAGTAAGTATGCCTAGTAATATTTTCGCTACAACATGAACAAATGTATCAGTCATTTTTATAGATAAAACAAGAAAGGAGTGAGAAGATATGATTCTAATTGATGCCTCCAAATTGTGAGAAACAGTAAAAGAATGAAAGAATCAAAAGACATATTTGAGAGATAATGAACAACAACAAATTATTGATACATTCAAAAATATGGAAGTAATTGAAGATTTTTCAGTAAAAGTAACTAATAAACAGACAAAGGAAAAAAATTATTCTTGGTCGGCAGGTCAATATTTTGAGATAAAAATTGAACACATAGATATTACACCTGAAGAATTTGAAAGTAGAATGAATGAATATAAACATAATCTTAAAAGCCATTTTGAAGAATGAAAGAAATTAGAAAATAATATTTTTAATCAATTAGAAGAATTAAAGTATGGATAAAATCAAGTTGATAGATGTATGTGATGTTATTGTTCCTATGAGAGATAAACCAAAAATTTTTGTTAATGAAGATGAATGAATACCACGATGTCGCATAGAAGATATTGATTGAAAATTTCTTAATACATCTAAATCTAATAGATTCGTATCAAAAAAGACTATAGATGAAATGCACCTGCGTATTTTTCCAAAATGAACTGTAATATGTGCCGTAACTTGAGCTTCAATTTGAACATATGCAATAACAACAAGACCTCTAATCACTAATCAGACTTTTGCTTGATTAGTTTGTAAAGATGGATTATATAATGAATTCCTTTATTATTATATAAAATTATTAACATCAGCTTTTATTAACAAATCTGTATGATGTGCTCAGGCATATATAACTAGGGAAACATTAGAAAATTTAGAAATTCCTAATATATCAATTGATAATCAGATTAAAATAGCAAAAATCTTAAAAGATATTGATGATAAAATAGAATTAAATAATAAAATTAATAAAGAATTAGAGTCTATGTCTAGGGAACTGTATGAATACCGATTTGTTCAGTTTGACTTCCCTTGTTCGCACAATAATAATTGTGCAGGTTACAAATCCTGTTGAGGTAAAATGGTTTGGAATGAAGAACTAAAGAGAGAAATTCCTGAATGATGGGAGGTAAAGAAAATAAAGAATATAACTAAACATATCAATACCTGATTAAATCCAAGACAAAATTTTAGACTAAATGATGGATGAAATATTAAATATATTACAGTTAAAAATCTCACAAAATGATGAACAATTGATTTTTCTTGATGTGATTTTATTACACAAGATTCAAAAGATATGATTAATGCACGTTCAAAGATTAATATATGAGATATATTGTTTGCTAGTATTGCTCCTTTGTGAAGATGTTATTTAATATATGATGAGCCAAAAGAACGAGAAATTAATGAGTCAGTTTTTTCAATTAGAGTAAACAAAGAAGTTAGTTCAGAGTATTTATATATGTATTTTATGTCTAAACAGTTTATAAAAAGTGCTGAAAACAGTTCTACGTGAAGTGTATTTAACTGAATTAGAATATGAACATTAGAAGATATGAATATATTAGTTCCTAATAAATGAGTATTAGATCTATTTTCTAAAAAAATAAAAAGTATTTTTATGATAAAAAGAAACAATGAGAAACAAAATAACAAGCTTTCAGAACTTCGTGATTTCTTGTTACCTATGCTTATGAACGGACAAGTGACTATGAAATAGTTTTATATACACACTAAATAATATATGAGTAAAAATAAAGAAAGGACAAAAGAAGAACGAGAAGAATTAGTTCATGAATTATGATATGATTTAACATATTCACATATACAGGCTTTAATGTGTATGTACAAATTAACTGAGCATAGAAGACAATATAAATCCTGTGATATTAAGTATAGAAAATATATGGCAGATTTGATTAATCTCTGATTGGTTGAATGAGAAAACGATCAATATATGGTAGATACACTCTTAATTGATACAAAAGATATCTATAAATATACGAGTTTTAGAATAACGACTAAATGAGTTAGTTTATGTAATTCTATGATAAGAACAATAAAAAAAGAGAGAGACCAATCAATGTGGGATAGAATATTAATATGGGCAAATAAACAATCACCTATTCGACCATTTTTGGCTTTAGTTATTTCTTGATTATCTTTTATTATATCGATACTTAAATAATTTTATATATCTATATTTATTTTTGAGCCTGTGGCTTGATTTTATGTTTTCTTATTTTTCATTCATTCCATATATTTTTTTTCTTCTTTTGTATATCTTTTTGAATCTATTTCAGGAATATGTCGTACTTCAATTATCTCTGTAAGCATTTTATGTAATTCAAAAACATTTACATATCCACAGCCACTTACATATTTTTTGGGCATATTCCAGATTTCCATATAGACTTTTTTATCCAAAAGATCTTTCATCTTTTTGTATATGTATGAATTATCTGTTTTAATCTCTCACTTATTATATCTTTTCTTTATCAACTTTTTGATATTGGCTTCTGAATATATTCTATTTCATTCTTCATTGAGTATTTCATCCTGTACAATCTTCCATCTCTTTTTAAATGATTTTATCATTAATAACAAACTGATATAAAACGATTATTTTATATCTATTTCCATTTAATAATCAAATATGTGAGATTGTGGTTTATCAAAATAAATAAGTCAAAACGGGGCCACATATATATGCGAATGATAATACTATACAAATAATTATTAATATTATTTCAGATACTTCGTATAAAGTTTCATGTTCTTTTTTTAATTTTGGGAATTTTTTTTCAATATAAAAAGATATTATTGAAACAACTGCTATTGGTAGTAAAAACCCTAGTATCACTCCAACTACTTCTTCTAAAAAACAAAGTCGTCCACTTAGTCAAGAGAGTCAAGCACAAAACTCATCTTCTATTATTTCTCATCTAACTCAGATCATGGTTGATTTTATTAAAAGATAAATAGCTTAATTATATGCATAATTTAAAATAATGCAAATTTTCTATGTTTTACTATAAACAAGTATATTAATTTACAATATTTGGACATTTTAAATTGAAAAAAATTTTTTAATTATTTAAAAGTTTAATATTTGACAAATATAAAAAAATACATATAATATATGTTGTAAATTTTATATATGTAATTATTAATATAATGCTATTACACTTTCTAGCTAGAATCCCCAAAATAATTAGAGCTATTGAAACTATAAAAAATCCATCTGTGCTTCCATTTGAAAATGATTCAGCCGATTCATATTTTGAAGATCGAAGTGATGATGAATTAGAAGAATGATTCAAAAGGGTTCAATGAATGAAGATGGCTTATTGATTAGATGATGGAGCAATGATTAAAAATACATCTAAATCAAAAAAGAATAAAAAAAAATAAATATGTTTTCCATCTAATTTTTTCATTTCAGGGTTTCAGTGAATTAGGCTTCTATGAGCAGGGCCGGTGGGGTGGTTATTCTCATATATTTTGTATTCACATTTACAGAATAATCTATTGAAGATTATCGAATCAATATAATACCTCCTGACTTCTAGTCAATGGATAAACTTTTCTGAAATTTGGATTTATTTCTGTAATATAAAAATGAATTAAATTCTTCAAGAATACAAAGTTATTCTCTCATAATAATTGATTATTCATGTGTTCAAAATGTCACAGATAATCCCTGTTTTTTTGTTACATAGAAATTCATAATATCAATACAAAAAAAATTCCATGTTAATTGGAATTTTTCATTTAGGGATATATTTTTTGAATATTATTTAAATAATTCAGGTAATATTGAAGAAATTATTCATATTAATGTAGGAAGTAACCGAAATATTATGAT
>Ga0247610_10004823_pt1 | contig 14332 bp, 1 predicted proteins | sample 174DNAGHGhighgp2_FD_193483 | JGI IMG/M metagenome (GOLD analysis project Ga0247610, IMG submission 193483) | Sheep rumen microbial communities from Palmerston North, Manawatu-Wanganui, New Zealand - 1742 DNA GHGhigh gp2 | ecosystem: Host-associated > Mammals > Digestive system > Stomach > Rumen ... | reverse complement strand
AATCCCCAATCCCCAATCCCCAATGAATTTTTAACAAAGATTAAGAAATAATTATTTTTAAAAGATTAAAAATTATTTTAATTATTTATTTTTATTTAAATCATGGAAGATAAAAAGAGTGAGCAAGAGGTTCTTAATGATCAAGCTTTTATCTATTTCATTGAAGTTCACGACAAAGATAGAAATTTTGAGTCTAACTTGACTAATAATTCTGGAATAAAATCATCAGAAATTGAAATTTTGGAACAAAAAGAAATTTCATTTCAAGATCAATTCACTTATCTTTATAAAGTTCATAGAATTAAGCTTATAAAAGAAAGTCCAGAATTTAAAATATCTGTTCAATTCAGAGAAGAAGGAGGAAACGATAATATTTATGAAAGAATAATTGAAAAAAATGAAATAATAAAAGATACATCTAGCATATTTTTATATAATTTTCAGCCCATTGATGCAAATCAAAATAATTGCTTTTCCCAAAACTCTTCAAATGAATACCCATTGAGTTATTTTGATCAATTTAAAATATATTTAAAAATTTTAAAAGAACAAATTAAAATCGATAGAAACTCAAAAGAATTTCAAGATTTTATAAAATATATAATGAAAGTTTTAAATCAAATTGAATATGAATTTAATTTTTATATGTCAGTATTTGCAGAATGCTTTGACACAGAAATTATAAGTGAATTTTTGAAAGTATTTAAAACTGAAAAAATATTAACTTTTGGTGAGCCTAGAAATGAAGATTTAGACAATTTTAAAGCTATTATTAGCAATATTACTAAAGAACCAAGTATAGTTTTAAAGAAAATAAATCCTGAAGAAATATATTCAGCAAAAACAACTTTAGATACTATTATTTTGATTTTTGATTTAAAATTTCAAAAGGATCAATTGAACTTAATAAATTGGGATAAAGAAATTATCCAATTTATTTTTTCAAAATATTATCATTTAGTACAATTATTTGATTTTAAAGCTATTAAAGATGATATATTATCATTAACAGATGATTGCTATTCAATAATTTTTATATTAAATAGAACTAAAGATTATTTATTAACTAAATTTAATGCTCTTCGTCAAGAAATCAAAGAATTAAAAGGAGAAAAAAAGACTAAAGAAAAGAAAGAAAAGAAAAATAAAAAGGAAAAAGATTTGATTATTCAAGTAGATGATTATGTAAATTTTAAAGAAGAAGAAGAAGATTTAGATGAAATATTAGTCCAAATTGAATATTTAGTAGAGTTTCAAAAAGAAAAAAAAGTACAATTCATTTCTTTTTCATCTAATTTTTTCCAGGAAATGAGTAAAATAATAAATGAAAAAAATATTGATCAACTTCTTCACTTAAAACAAACTCTTAAATCTGTAAAACACTTTGAATCTTCATCTAAATATAATAAAATTGATGTTGATAAAATAGTAAATAAAATTGTAAATAATTCTCTTTTCCAAAAAAATTTTGAATTTTTAAAAAAAAAAAGTGTAAATTTAATGAATTATTTAAACAAAAATGATAAGTATTTAGATGGATATGCCATAGAATTAATAAGAAAAAATGAAGAAGATGTAGAATTTTTGGAAAATAGGAAAAAAGAAAAAAGAAAGCACAATCCAAATTTTATAAAAGAGGCTTGCTCAATTGTTACATCTCTTGATCAATTTAATATGTTAATTGAAGTATTATGCAAAGGAAAGGAAAATAAAGATTTTATAAAAAGTGCTTTATTATATATTCATAAAACTTTTTTCACTGTATGCAAAGAATATTCAAATGAAAAATTAATGAATTATTTAGATTTGATTTCATTATTAATCTACAAATCTGACAAAAGTTTAGAAGAAAAAGAAGTTGAACTTTTTTTGGTAGAATTAGAAAAATGTTTAAGTAAAGATTTCATTACAAATTTATATATAAATGTTTTAAATAAATATCAAAAGTTAAATAATAATATTAAAGCAAAAATTAATAAATTCTTAGAAAATTTAGAGCCTAAATTAATTGCAATTGTAATCAAAGATTTAAATGAAAATAATACAGATTTCATAAAAAAAAAATTAAAAAAATATATTATAAAGAAAGAAGAATTTTTTTATTTAGAAGACTCATCTTCAATTAAGATTTTAAAATCATTAATATCTAATGGTGTTGTGCCAAAAAAGGATTCATCTAATATTTTTTTAAAAGAAACTTATGATGTAATAATATCTATAGGAAACATCTTAAAAAATGATGATTATACTTATACAAATATATCTAAATTTTTCCTAGAAGAAAATAACAAAATATTTTCTGAAAGAATTTCTTTGTTATATCTAATAGATAATAAGGAAATGATATTATATAATAATAATAAATCTTTTGTAACTATTGAAAATACATTAGAAAATAAATATAAAGAAATAAAAAATTATATTGATTCATTAAATTTATATCGCCTTTATTTATCACATTTTATTATTGAACAATATCAAAATGAATTGGAAGAAATATGTTCAATGATTTTTCATTTTGAAAATAGTAAAATAAATAAATTAAGTAAAGAAGATATATCAAAGGTTGATAAATATGAGAAAGAATTTGGTAAAAAAGCAAGAGAAAGAATAAAATATACAGAAAGTTTTTTATTCATGCATATTAAAAATAAAGAAATTAAATCAAATAAAGATGATGAAATAATAATAAAAGAAGCAATAAAAAAATTTGAACAGGCTGAAGAAATATTTAAAAAAAATGGTTTTGATACTATAAATAAAAATTTACTTTCAATATATGTAGAGTATTTTACTAATAAAAATGAGGAAGAAATTATTGAAGAATTAAAAATTGTAATGAATATATTGAATATTAAAGATCCAGAAATATCAATTGATGAAATTGCTAATACTTTCCTTTTATTTTGTAAAAGGGATAATGTTAGAAAAGTTGCTGAAGCAGTAAAAAACTTTATAGACCAAACAGAAGTTATACAAATGGAATATACAGGAACTATTAAAAGTATAATTGAATTCAAGGAAAATATATTTAATAAAGAATTTCTGATAATGAGTATTGAAATTCTTGAAGCATTAGGTCTAGAACTAAATAATGAAGATAATTATTTCATTAATATTCTTCTTAGTCTTAATCAAAAACCAGAGGTTATCAATTTTCTTTTAGGAAAAACTGTAGATGAATGTGGATTATTATATGATACTTTGGATAATAATGATTTTCTTAAAATATCTGATATAATTGATCTTGAAAAATGTGTTGAATATATGAATTCTTTAGGGAATGGCGATGAATTTAAGCAAATGAAAGATTATGAATTAATTGAGAAAGCTAAATCATCTAATTTAATGAGTAAAAATTTGCAAATAAATTTCAATAATTTCATTAATCATTTTGATGATATTAAAGAAATTATTAAAGAAAAATTTGATAAATCTGAAGCAAGCAGACAAAAAATTATTTATATTTCAAAAAAATCAATCTTTCGTTTATCAACCATTGAAAAAGAAAAATTTTTCGAAGGATATTATTTTGTTAAAGATGACATAAATAAAAAAATTATTAATTTAAATGAATTACAAGAATTAAGGGATAGAGCAATTTTAACAATAAATCCAGCAGGAGAAACTAATGAAAATATTCAATTTCTTGATTTGGTTTCAGAGACTTTAAAAATACATAATCTATTGAATGAAATTTATAATTGTGGATATGCAAAAGTAATTACTATATTAATCTATACAATTGAAATAACAACAACAACACCGACCACATATAATAGAAATTTTGAAATAACTTCACCTGAGAATTATACTGGCAAATATGAAAAAGTAGAACAAATATTATCAAAATTAAGGAATATACTAAATAATTTGAAGTCTAATTATAAATTAGGTTACCAAAAAAACAAATTGTTAAGGTTTATTTATGGAAGGCAATTCAATATTATATATGATTATTTAAATAATATTAATATTAATAATATATCTCCTTTTTTAAAATTCATCACTAATAATGAATTGAAAAATATTAAAATTAATTATAAATTAAATGAAGATAAAAATAAAAATGAATTTCAAAATATAGTTGACAATTGCAATAATTTTATAAAAAAGGTTTTAGATGATAATAAATTATCATTGGAAGCAATTTATAATAAAACTTTAATAAAAAAAATGTTAAAATCAGACACAGAGGAATACAAAGGATTTTATGTATATTCATGCACTAAATTAGAAAAAGAAATAATTCAATTAAATATTTTTTTAACAGGAAATGCTCCAATTGCTCAAAATATTTTATTATGCAATAAAAAAACTTCAAATGAAGAAATAACAGCCTTCTTATATAGAGCAATATTATGTGAATTTAATTCTTGCTTCATTATAGGAGGAATTGAATCTTTAAAATTTGAACTTAAAAATTATTTTATTGAAATTTTAAATCAAATTTTATATGAAACTAAAGGGAAATTGGAATCTTGCTTGATCATTTTCAGTTGTGAAAAAAGTTCTGATATATATAAAAGTTTAGATTCAATTAAATATAAGCAAACTTTTAATTCATCAATTGAAAAAAATTTAGCAAAAATAAAATTAGATAAAATAGATAGAATTTCAATCTTTACTTCTGATAAGGCAGGTATTGGAAAATCAACTAAAATTTATAATACCATCACTAAAGAAAAAAAAAAAGAATATAAACATTTTCCTTTAGGAGGAGTATTTACGAGAAATGATATTTTAAAAAGATTAAAAGGTTTAGAAATAGCCCAAAATACTATAATTCATTTAGATTTATATGATACTGATTGCATTGATTTAATGATGGAATTTTTATTTTGGATTTTAATTGCAAAATTGTATAAAGTAAAAGAAGATATTTTTTTCTTATTAGAAGATACAGAAATTTATATAGAAATACCTAATGGATTTATTAATTTTTTTGCGAAATTTCCTATTTTAGATTTAATTCCACAAAAACCTGAAAATAAGTTATCAATTAATCAGTTAGAACCTTTAATTGTTCCCAAAGAAATAGATTCTAAAGTACAAATAGTATCAAATTATTTAAAACTATTGAAAGAAAATGAAATTGATAAACATGATTTAAATATTGATGGTATTACTACAGATTTTATTAAACTATCTAATAGAAATATTAAAAATGCTAAAGTGCTTTCACAAAAAGAATGTCAAGAATTAATATTTGAAAAATTTATAGAGACTAATAAAAGTAATAAATATTTTAATTATTATCAAATTCAAACATTCATTGATGTTTTAGCTGATGAATTTATAAAATTCAATCATAGTTTCTATATTAGTACTAAAATTTTACGTGAAAAGCAATTAAGATCTTCAATTATTGAGGGATTTATAAAACTCTCAAATTATTTTACTCAAGGCGCTTTTTCAAAATTAATAAATGAACAAAAAAGTACACATAAAATGCTATTTGGTCAATATGATGAAAGCGAAGATAATAAAAATGGAATTAATAATTTAGCTAAAGATAAGCATTTTGTTGTTTCCTTTGATAAAATTGAGCAATCGTTAATATTTTTTCATGAGGGTGAAAGCCCACTTTTTTCTTATATAACAAATAAAAAGCCAGATGATATAGAATATCAAAGATTTTTATCTTTGTTTAATAGTCAAGATGCTACAAAAATTGAAAAATTTCCTGATTATAAAGATAAGAAATTTAATTTTCTTCCAGAATTAAAAGATATTTTAGGAATTAATAATCCTTTAACAATTAAAGAAAAAACACAAGATCAGATACAAAATAAAATAAAATCCCTTGAAGAAATTACATATAATTATGCTTTTACTTCAGATAATTTTATTAAAATAATATTAATTCTTCTTCGTTTAAGAGCAAATATTCCAGTTATAATGATGGGAGAAACTGGATGTGGTAAAACAGCACTTATTAAAAAGCTTTCAGAATTAAAAAATAATGGTGAAGGTAATAGAATGAAAATATTGAATATTCATGCAGGAACTACAGATGAAGATATCATTAAATTCATAGAAGAAATTATGCCTGAAGCTGAAGCTTTAGAATTAGTAGAAGATGAAATTAAAAAAAAAAGAACAGAACAAGGATTTTTATATGAAAAGAAGAAAATTTGGGTATTTTTAGATGAAATAAATACATGCAAATCAATGGGACTTATTAGTGAATTAATGTGTAAACATACTTATCAAGGAAATAAAATATGCCCTAATATTGTCTTTATAGGGGCATGCAATCCTTATAGAGAAACTACAAAAAAAGGTGAAAAAATTGGTCTTGGAATAAATCAAGCTCATTATAATATGGGTAAATTAGATGAAAAGCAAAAAATACAACTTCAAAAGCAGGCTATTTCAAGAAATAATAGATTAGTTTATAGTGTTAATCCTCTTCCCCATTCTCTACTTAACTTTGTATATGATTTTGCAAATCTGGAAGAAAAAGATGAAAGGAAATATATATCTAAAATAATAAAACCATCATTAAGAAAAATCTTTAAAAATTATAATCAAGATAAAATTAATTACAAAAAAATAAAAACTCTAGCAAAAGATATGATTTTTGAAGCACAAAAATTTATTAGAGATAATTATGATAAATCTTCAGTTTCATTAAGAGAAGTAAAAAGATATAATATATTTTTTGAATTTTTCTTTTATTATTTAAAAGATAAAAAAGAAATTTTAAATCATATAGTTAATGAAGAACCATTAATATTTGAATATGGAAAATTAACTGAATTTGAATTGCAGGAATATGCTATTAATTTAGCTATCTTTATTTGTTATTATATAAGAATATCAAATAAACAATTAAGAAAAGATTTATCGGAAAAATTAAATGAAATTTTTAATAAAAAAGATAGAAAATTCCTTTATTTGCCAACTCTTGAAATGAAATTTATAGTAGATAATATAGATATTCCAAAGGGTATTGCTATAAATAAAGCATTATTAGAAAACATATTTTCATTATTTTGTGCTATAAATACAAGAATTCCCTTATTTATTGTTGGTAAGCCTGGAAGCAGTAAATCACTTAGTGTTCAATTAATTCATAAATCAATGAAAGGTTCTTCCAAAAATGAATTTTTTAAAAAATATTTTCCTAAATTAGTAGTTTTTTCATATCAAGGTTCATTAAGTAGTACATCTGAAGGAGTTGAAACTATTTTCAAAAAAGCAAATAATGCAATGGAGAAATTCAAGATACAAAATAAAGAAAATATATCAATGATATTTTTTGATGAGATGGGATTAGCTGAACATTCTCCAAATAACCCTTTAAAAGCTATTCATTCAGAATTAGAGATTAGTTCAGATGAAGAAGAAGTGCAAAGAGCTGCATTTGTTGGAATATCAAATTGGGTTTTAGATGCTGCTAAAATGAATAGAGGATTACATATTTCCATACCTGAATTAGATGAAGATGATATTATTAATACTGCTGAAACTATAGCTAAGTCATATAATGAAAAATTAATTTCCAAGTTTAAAGATTATTTTAAAAATTTAGGAAAAACATATTATAATTATAAACAATATTTAAAAGAAAATCATTACTTAGATGGAAAAGAGGATTTCCATGGAAATAGAGACTTTTTCCATTTTATTAAGTATGCTTCAAAATTAATTTCTGAGAATATAAATACCATTTCAGATAAAGAATTAATTTTAATAGGATTAAAAAGCATTGAAAGAAACTTTGCAGGATTGGAATTAAATGAGCAAAAAGATTCTGTTACTAAAGTAAAGGAAGAATTTAGAAAATTTTACAATTACAATGATGAAGATATAAGTAAATATGATTCCTTAAAAAATATAAAAGATAATAAATTACAAGATAATAGTAGATATCTTTTATTAATTTCAAATTCATCAGAAAGTTGCTATTTATTATTATCATCTGTTTTAGAAGAAGAAGATTATATTTTTGTTATAGGAAGCCAATTTATAGAAGATTTTAATAGTGAAGAATATCAACTAAAAGTTATAAAAAAAATCCAAATATATATGGAAGAAGGAAAAACAATTATATTAAAAGATCTTGAATCTGTATATCCTGCTTTGTATGACTTATTTAATCAGAACTTTACTATAATGAATGGGAACAATTTTGCACGTATTTCAATAGGTTCATCATTTAGTATTTATTCTCAAGTAAATAAAAAATTTAAATGTATTATTAATGTAGATAAAAAAGATATAAATAATCAAGAACCTCCTTTCCTTAATAGATTTGAGAAACATATTTTATCTTATGAAAATTTATTAAATAAAAATTTGACAGATTTAGCAAAAAATATTTTTGATAATTTTAATATAATAATTAATAGTCAAAAAGAAATTATTATAGATAATTATGATTTTAAAAAAATATTAGTTAATTTAGATTTAGAAGAAATTAAAGGAATGGTTTATAAAATATCAAAATATGAAAAGGATGAAAATGAAATTATTAAAGAAGTTTTATCTAAAATTGCCCTAACACTTCCTCAAGATGCTATTCTCCAAATTAAATATAATAAAAATATTAAAAATAGAGATTTAATTTTTGAATATTATTTAAAGGGTGAGCATTTAAATTTAGAAAATTTTTTGAAACAAATGAATAACAGAAAGAATGTTATATATACATTTAGCAAAATTTTAGATAAAATTAATATAGAAGAAGAAATAGAAAATGTTAAATTAGATTTCAAAGTAAATAGTTTAGATAATATTAAAATAATTAAAATAGGAGGACTAAAGTCTGAGAAAGAATATGAAAAAAATATAGAAGAATTTATAAATAATGATAAATATAAAATATGTTTTATTCATTTTTCTCCAGAAGAAAGTAATTTTATTAATTATACAAAATTCTTCATTGAAAATAAGGAAAAAGAATATCAAAAAAACTCAAAAATATTTATTCTAGTAGTTCATATATTAAGAATTTTTAATAATGAATTCAAGGATTTGCAAAAAAAAGATAAAAAATATCAAGAGATTTTAAATAGAAAATGTTTAAAGCAAACCATATCAAATATATCAGATTATTATCAAATATTTATTGATAATTTAAATGGTGATAAAAAACTTAAATTAGATAAAATATTAAAATTAAATACAGAGCAAGTATTTGAAAACTTTTTAAATCTTGATAAAGAACTAGATAATAATATTTATTCATCATTAAGTTTTTTAAAATATAATATATACTTTCCTTTTGAAAATATAAATAAAGATAATTATAAAGATAATTTAATAAAAATAATCAAAAACGATAAAGATATCAGAAAAAATATAAATGATTATATTAATAAGCAATTATTAGAATATAAAAAATATATTAATACTTTTGAAAAAGGTGAAGGAAACAGAATTGAAATAGAGATTTATGAAAAGGATATTGATATAATAAGTATTATTAAAAATTATTTATCAAACTTATACAAAACTCATTTAGCTAGAACTATTTTTAAAATGGAAAAAGTTTCATATTTCTCTTCTTTATTATTATTTAATCAGGATGAATCATTAATTAATAAAAATAATGAAATTACTACGAATTTAAATAATAAAAAAGAAATTATTTCTCAAATTTCTAAACTTATTTTGGAAAATTTTTCAAATGAAGAGGTAATAATAACTGAAAAAATAAACTCTAATATAGTTAATATTATTTTGGGATTGCAAATACCAGGAATTAAAATAGCATTTGAAAATATTTTAAAAAAAATAAAAGAAAACATAAGTGAATTTCGTATTAATGAATTCAATTTAAGAAATAGAAAAAAAGATTCAGAAGAAGAAGATAATGATATTGTAAGTAATTATTGGAAAAAAGTAAATAAATATTGTAATTTCACTGTTTTAGAAATTAAACGAGAAATTTTTATTTCTAAAATAATCAACACATTAAAAGAAGAAGAATTAAATATATTTTATGATATGCTAATTATTGATTATTATATATTCTTTATTAATAATAATTTAAATTATATTGACAACAATAGTATATCCATAAATATAGTATCAATTAAAAAAATGTTATCTTTATTAATAAAAATCAAAAATGAAAAACATGGAATTAAGATAAAAGAGCAAAATGGAAAAGAAATTCAGATAAAAAATAAAAATAAACTTAAAGAAATAGCTAATACAATTAATTGGATAGAATGTTATAAAGAGGAAATTATAATAATATTAAAAATTTATGCAAAATTTGATTTAAAAATAGATAATTTATATGAATTAATTAAAGATATCATTGATGGAAATAAATTTAATATTAAGTATGAAAATTCAGATAGAAATCCTCAATTTACACAAATTGTAAATGAAGTTATTTTTCTTGGAATAGAATCATTGCTTACAATTTTAATTTCTAATGAAAAATTATTCGGTGATATTAATGACGTAAAAAAGTTGATAGAATTAATCGATTGTTATAGAGAAATACTTCAAGATATTTCAAAATTACAAAATAATTTAATGCTATCTTCTAAAGAAGTGAATTCTTTGATAGAAATAGTAGAAATATTTGAATTATTTTATATTAATAAAGTCAATAAAAAAGAATATTTTGAAATATTAAAATATTTTTCAAAAGAAGCAGAATTAATAAATAATATAGAAGAGAAAGAATCTATAAATAAATTAAAAAAAAATTTTGATAAATTATACAAAACTTTATCTAAAAATATAGGAGAGGATAAAAATTTTCCTAAATTAATGAATATTATATTTATTAACGAATTTAAAAAAATAGATAATATAGAGTTTAGAGAAGAATTAATGAATATTTGGATAACAAAAGATAAATTTATCTATAATAGTTCAAATTTAATTGAATTAATTTTAGGCAATCATTTGGAAAATGATAGTGCAAAATTTAAAGATAATTTAGATGGAATAAAAGAATGTGAATTAATTGAATTTTTGAATGATAATTGTAAAAAAGAAAAAGAAAAAGAAATTTTAGAAGAAATGTTAATAAATTGCTTTGAATTTCATGTAAATCTTTATTTTAAAGAAATTGAAAAAAGAGAAGATTTTAAAAATTATTTAATTAAAGATGAATTTGATGATGATAATGAACCTGGACCTTTTCAAATTTTCTCGAATTCAATTGCTATATTAGATAATAAAAATATAGAAAGCTTTGCAATATGTAAATTATATTTAATTTCATTCATTAAAATGTATTTAAATATAACTGTTTATTTTTACATGACTTCAGGCAATCAATATGATTTAACTGGAATAATTGATAAAATAAATCATATTACTGATATTAAATTAAGAATAGTTATTAAATATTATTTCTTTAAATTATTATTTAATTATTCTACTAATTATGAAAATTTCAAGCAAATTCCTATTTTAGTTGAAATCAAAGGAAGAGATGAATTTAATTTTAATAATTCCCATGACCATGATGAAATTTTAGTTTATCATTTTTATCCTTCTAGTATAAAAGATGATATAAAAAAGTATGTTAAAAAACAAAATAAATTTGAAGAAAAACTAAAAGAAGATCAGATAAAATATGAATCATTCCAACATATTAAAGAAAAATATGGTTTAGATATGCTCATTATTTTAATAATTAATAAAATTATTTCACATTTAGATTATTATAAACAAAATGATGATATTTTTGAAAATTTCTCTAAAATACAGTTTGAGAAGTATTTAAATAACAATATAATTGAATTACTCTCTTTGTATAGTGATAAAGAAAAATTTAATGAAAAAATAAAGCCTAAATTGTTAAAAGATGGAGAAATTGACCAAAATTTGCTTATTATATTATTACAAGGATTTCGTTATTGTGCTCAATCAAGAAATGAAAATAATTTATTTAGTAATTTTTTTAATAAAGATTGCTCATCAATATTGAAAAATTATTATATTCCAGGAAATCATAACCAAGATGATTTACATTTATATACATTATTTGATATTGAAGAACATTTTAATGAATATCCTTCAGATAAAGGATGCTATGTTTGTTCTTGTGGATATTATTATTCTATAGATCCTTGTGGATTTCCAACTAAAGATCAATTTTCAAATTGTCCTAAATGTAAACAAGTTATTGGATATAGAAATAGTAATAATCCAAATAAATTAGAATTTTGCATTGAATATAGGCAAGGCCATTATCGAATATTTAAAAAAGAAGAAGATAAAAATTATGAAATGAAAAAATATAATATTAATGATGATATGGTTCCAAATAAATCTTATAATGATTATATTAAAGAAGTAATTAATCCTATATTAAAGCTTGAAAAACCTGGATTAAATATAATAGAAAAAAATCAATTTTTGTTAACACCAAAAAGAATAAGAAATTTAAGTAAAATTGGATACAGACTTCTAAACTTTATAATTTATTGTCATTTATTTTATTCAAATTGCTTAGAATTTATAACTGAAGAAGAATTAAGAAATAATTTTCTCATTAGAGATATGACATGCATTGAAATCATTGAAAAAAATTGGAATTTATTGAAAGAAGCTTTATATGAGAAATCCATTAATTCTATTGAAATTTTTATGAATTTAATTTTTCAAGATTTGTGTAAATTATTTAATGAAAATAAATCTTTTAATACCTTTGAAGAAAGAAATGATTTTGAGAATAATGTAGAAAAAATAATAAGCAAATGTTTAGAAAATTATAATAAATATAAAGAAATATATCTTAATGAAAATCTCAAAGAATTAGAATTAGATAGTGAAAGTGTGAAGGTTATAGTTAATGAAATATTTGAGCCTCAAAAATATAATAAAAAATATCCATTTTATAAATATTTTATGCTGGCGAAATATCCTGATATAAATGATTTTATTAATCAGAAAAAAGAAATTGGAGATGATATTTTTAGATATAAATATCCTTTAACATCTCAATATTTATTAGATGGAAATAATAAATCTAAGATAAAAAATTTATTAGATATCAATGAATTTTGTAATTATATGATAGATTCATATTCGTTTAAAATATCTAGAGAAACAGCAAATGAAACTTGTATGAGTGATGAAATAAATGATGATTTTCCTGAAGACCAACTTGATAAATTTTTATTAGCTTGGGAAAATATATATCCTGATGTACAAAATTTTAAAAAGGATACAGAAAATATTAAAAAATTATCTACAAATGATAAATTAATTAAATTCTTAAATGATGATAAAGATAAAAATATATTATCAGCTTATCAATATTTTATAAATAGCCAAAATAGTTTTTTACAACCTATTTATAATGTAATTTCCCTTAATGGAATTCTTCATTTTTATGCAAATACTTTAAAAAATAGAATTCCTATACAAGAAGCAAAATCATATAATATCTTATCTTTTGATAATGTTAATTTTGATAAAATTATTTATAAATATTCAAAAAGAAATATTCTCAAAGAAAATGAAAAAATTAGTTATTTTGATTATAATTCTTTTATTTATGATTTTGATTCTATTGAAAAAGAATTAGGTGAATTGATTTTACAAGGAAAATTTTTATTTGATGAAAATAAATTAAGATATGCTTCTTTCTGGTTTGAAGGAAGTACAGATATATTTAGGAATTTTTGTGAAATTTATAAACAAATAGAATTAAATAAAGAAGAAGAAAAAGATTTAGAAAAATTTTTTGGAAGTATACAAGATATTGAAGAAATTAAGAAAATACTTTCATTTTTCCAGTCTTTCATATATTATTTAGTCAATAATAAATGTGAAGAAGATGAAAGTATTATAATAATATTAGAGAATGAAGATTCTTTTAAAAAAGAAGAAACAATTTTAAAATTTTTTAATCAACATCCTAATTTTAAAATAAATCAATTATTAAATATTTTCTTATATTTAGAAAATTTATTTGCTAATAAAATTATAGAAAGTATTGAAAATAACATTAATGTAAAAGAAGATTTAGATGATGATTTTGATAATGAATGTTTAGAAAATATTATAAAAAAAATAGATTTATCTTCTGCTTTAAAAAGATATATTTCAAGATATTTAATCGATGAAAATTATGTTAGTAATAATTTAAAAAGAAATTTATCATTAGAATTAAGCAGATATGAATTATGGAATGAAAATGAAACTAAATTTAATGAAATAAAAGGTATATTAAATGGAGAATTTGAAAAATTAAATTTAACAATTGAAAAAACATTATTTTTATATAAATTTATTAAGGAGAATTATGAAAATTCAAATAATTAAATTAAGACCTAAATTATAATTAAATAATAAAAAAATAATAATAAAAGGGATTGGGGATTGGGGATTGGGGATT
>Ga0247610_10004822_pt1 | contig 14335 bp, 11 predicted proteins | sample 174DNAGHGhighgp2_FD_193483 | JGI IMG/M metagenome (GOLD analysis project Ga0247610, IMG submission 193483) | Sheep rumen microbial communities from Palmerston North, Manawatu-Wanganui, New Zealand - 1742 DNA GHGhigh gp2 | ecosystem: Host-associated > Mammals > Digestive system > Stomach > Rumen... | reverse complement strand
CCGGTCCTGTACTATGCCTTCGTCATGCCCCTGCCGGTTCACAGACAGCGGATCGATCACCATGAAATAGTATTCCAGGAGTTCCGGCAGCCGGATGACGGCCGGATCATAGTCAATCCTGACCGTTTCGGCATGGCCGCTGTCATTGCATACATCCCGGTAGGAAGGCGCGGTATCGGGACCGTTCGCGTAACCGGTTTCCGTCCGGACCACGCCGCTGAACTGGTCAAAGAATTTCTGCATACCCCAGAAGCATCCGCCGGCAAGATAAATGGTATTCATGTATCGGATCCTTTCTGTTCATAATTTGCATTCCGGAAAAAAAGCGGGGAAGAAACGCCTTCCCCGCCATGGCTTCCGCCCGCATCAGCATGCCGCATGCAGGTTATTTAAAGAATTTCCTGTAAAGCCAGACAACCAGGCAGGCGCCTCCGATGGAGAGCAGGATGCCGGTGACCCATCCGTCGCCGACGCCGATCAGATTCCCCAGGAATCCGCCGACAACGCCGCCGATCAGGCCCAGGCCCACGTTCTTGAGCAGGCTTGACGAATCGCTCCCCATCAGCTTGTTGGCAGCAAATCCGCTTATGCCGCCGGTCACCAGTTCAACAATCAGTTTGATTAACATCATTTTCACCCCTGTTACTTATCAAAATACATCCGGCAGGGCCCGGGGTTTCACCGCGGGACCGTTCCATGCGCGGAGCCATCGCGGGCAGGCAACGGGAATGCCGGAAGCCCGCACCGGAATGACCGCCGTTCAATGGCAATGAACTTGCCGGAACTGTAAGAATATTATCACAATGCGTGAGTAAAAGAAAGCCCAAAGTTCAGCTTCCCGCCAATGCAGGCACGGGGGAAGGCGGGGAAGACGGCCAAAGGACCGGCAGGGGTGTTCCGGACAGCGGAGGATGAAAAAAACGACAAAGAACAGTTAGTGCTAAAATGAAGATAAAAAAAGAGCGGCTCCGAAATGGAGTCACTCTTGCTGAATCCCTTGAAATTCCAATTACTTGAAGTACCGCTCCAGCAGGCCCTTGAAGGCTTTGCCGGACCTTATCGTTCAGAAGTGTTTTTCCGGATTTCATCTGTGTTCTCAATCAACTGGCCGAATCCGTAAGCGAAGAAGGAGCCAAGCCAGGATGCCAGAGAACCAAAGATGATTGTAATGACGCCTGAAATAATGGACTGTTCAGTCCCGTTGATGATGCCGATGATGCCGGTGATCACCGAAATGATGATGCCCAGCCAGCAGATCACCTTTGCAAGCGCCTTGATTTTCGAGCCGATATTGTTGAACATACGGCATTGCTCTCCTTGTTATGGATCACTTCCCGAAATACCGCTTCAGCAGCCCAGCAAAGGCCTTGCCGTGACGAGCTTCGTCGCGGGCCATTTCATGTACGGTATCGTGGATGGCATCCAGGCCGAGCTCCTTGGCTTTCTTGGCCAGGTCGGTCTTGCCCTGGGTGGCGCCGTTTTCGGCTTCCACGCGGACGCGGAGGTTCTCCTTTGTGCTGGCAGAGACAACCTCGCCCAGCAGCTCAGCGAACTTCGCAGCGTGCTCCGCTTCTTCAAAAGCGGCGGTCTTCCAGTATTCCGCGATCTCCGGATATCCTTCGCGGGCGGCGGCGCGGCCCATGGCCAGGTACATGCCTACTTCCGTGCATTCCCCTTCAAAATTAGAGCGCAGACCGGCCTTGATTTCTTCCGGAACATCTTTGGCGATGCCGATCACATGCTCGGCCGCCCAGGTCATTTCGCCTTCCTGCTTGATGAATTTGGAACCGGGAACCTTGCATACCGGGCACTTTTCCGGCGGTTCAGGCCCTTCATGTACGTATCCGCATACGGGGCATACCCACTTCATGATTGTTTACCTCCATTATCTGTATTGTTTCCGGCGTTTGCCTGATGGAATTATACCATCAGCGGATACGGAAAGTAAAGACGGAACAGCCATCACGTCCGTGACTTTTTCCAGGCGTCCTTGTACAGCCGTTCCAGCGATCTTTCACTGCCCGGACGATAGTTTTTTGCAAGGTATTCGGCGATATTTCCCTGCACCTGGATAACCTCCCGGCGAAACTCCCGGGCGGATGTGCGCAGCGCTTCGTTGCCGAGGGCAATCAGCTGCTCCGGCCGGTCGGACGTGACGACCCGGACCCGTGCACGCTGCCGTGCAAGGAGCGTTGTTTTTTCGATATATGCATCTGCGGTCTGGGTTTCCCGGGTATAGACGACGAAAATGTTCTTGTATCTTTCGGCAGAGCCCGGATTGCCCTTGACCTTATAAGCGTCAAAAACGAGGATGACATCCCTGCCTGTCATGCCGGCATAATCACACAGCAGCTCGCACAGCTGGAAGCGCGCCGTGTCAAAATCCTCCTGGACGCGGTTTTTCCATTCATCCCAGGCGAACAGCACATTGTATCCGTCCACCAGCAGGATTTCGCGTTCGAAAGGCGGCGCCCGCTTTTCCGGCGGCGCTTCCGCGGGTGTTTCTTTCGGCGGGGGCGCCATCAGACGGCGTGCCTTGACAGGGCCGTAGGTTTTCTCGAAGATCACGCGGAGGGCTTCGTCTTCCTCCCGCGAACCGGCAGCCGGAGCGGCGGGGGAACCTGCAGCCCGGTATTCCGGCGGAACGCTTTTTTTCGCTTCTTCGCGGAGGGGAAGGTGCATGAACTGTTCCACCTGGTTCCAGGGAACGACGACGCCTGCCCCATGGGAGCAGAAAACGGAATTCGGGGAGTTGAAAACGTCGCGCAGCGGATCATAGCCTTTTTCCGCAACAATCCTGTCCTGTTCCGCACAGGGAAGCCAGGCACGGAAAGAGGAGGCCAGGCGGCCCTGGCCGCCTGTGCGCGTCCGGAGATCCCGGGCGTAATTCATACAGGCGGAAGCCGGCACGGCAGCCCGGACCCTGCCGGATCCGTTCCCGGCGTCTTCCGGGGCTTCCGGTTTTCCGCCCATGAGGGAAAGGTCGTTCATGATCCTTCCCATGTATTCCGCCGGCGCGGTAACTTCAAGCGAAAGCCACGGTTCAAGGAGGATACTGCGCGCCTTCATGAGGCCCTGGCGGACAGCCCGGTAGGTCGCCTGGCGGAAGTCCCCGCCTTCTGTGTGCTTCAGGTGGGCCCGGCCGTTGACGACGGTAATGCGCATATCGGTGATCGGCGCGCCGGTGAGAACGCCGCGGTGCACTTTTTCCTGCAGGTGGGTGAGGATCAGGCGCTGCCAGTTCAGCGCCAGGTCGTCTGTGGAGATATCTGTGCAGAAAAGCAGGCCGCTGCCGGCCGGGAGCGGTTCCAGGAGCAGGTGCACTTCCGCGTAATGGCGCAGGGGCTCATAATGGCCGACGCCTTCGACAGCGGCAGCGATGGTTTCGCGATACAGCACCCCTGTTTCGCCAAAGGTGATTTCCATGCCGAACCGGTCTTTCATCCTGCGCTGAAGCACCTCGAGGTAAACGTCGCCCATGGAATGCACCCGGATTTCCCTGCGTGCCTCGAGGTATTCCAATTGCATCAGGGGTTCTTCCTCCGCAAGGACAGTCAGGGCATCCAGGACCTTATGCAGGTCTTCTCCCGGGCCGGGAATGACCCGGCATGCATAGCAGGGGCGCTGGGTCGGCTCTTCCCGGCTCGCCTCCGTGCCCAGTCCGTCCCCGGGCAGGACGCGGCTCAGCCCTGTCACGCAGCACAGTTCCCCGGCGGCTGCCCGGGATACGGATACATACCTGGCACCGGAATACTGCCGGATTTCCGCGATTTTCTCCGACCAGGCGGTTTCGCCTTCCCCGCCGGTGAGCTGGTCCCGGACCCTGATCTCCCCGCCTGTAACCTTCAGGAAGGCCAGGCGGCTTCCCTGCGGATCCCGGGCGATCCGGTAGACGCGGGCGCCGAATTCGGACGGCAGGGGGAACTCCCCGGCGAATCCGGAAAGGAAATCGAGGAGGGGAGCGACCCCTTCATTGAACAGGGCGGCTCCGAAGAAGCAGGGAAAGAGCTGCCGCCCGCGGACCATCGCACGGATCCTTTTCCCGGGAATTGTGCCTTCCCGCAGGTACAGGTCCAGGCAGGTTTCGTCGCAAAGGGCAACCTTCTCCATCGGATCCGACGCGGCATCCGGGGAAAAATCCACCATGCGGTCGGATAATGCATTGAGGGAGGAAAGCAGGGATTCCCTGCTGCCGGTAAACCGGTCCTTCTTGTTGATGAAGAGCACGGTCGGAATACCGCGGTTTGCGAGCAGCTTCCAGAGCGTGCGTGTATGGGGCTGGATGCCTTCCGCCGCGCTGATAACCAGGACGGCAAGATCCATAACCCCCAGGGCGCGTTCCGCTTCTCCCGCGAAATCGGTATGCCCGGGCGTATCGATCAGGGTAAATGAAACCTTTTTCCAGGTGAGGCGTGCTTCTTTGGAAAAGATGGTGATGCCCCGTTCCTTTTCCATCCGGTCGGTATCCAGGAAAGCGTCCCCGTGGTCCACACGGCCTTGCGTGCGAACGGCTCCGCTGAGGTACAGCATGGCCTCCGACAGGGTGGTCTTTCCGGCATCGACGTGCGCTGCAAGGCCGATTGCCAGGTTTGCTCCCACGGCTGCATTCCCCCTTCCCGGCTGTCTGATTTTTCCTGTGCAGAGTATATCAGCAAACGGAGGGGATGTCCATTTGCATACGTTTTTACAATGATTAACGGTATTCCTTTCCCGTAGCGGGCATGCTATAATCCTGACGCGCGGTTTCGGCGGAAAGTGTTTCGCATCCGGCAATCAGTGCAGGAATGAAAGGGCATTCATGGAACGGACAGAACTTGACAGGAAGAATGAACGCCGGGCAATGACCCGGAAAGCCATTACCGTCGCATGGCCGGCGATGGCGGAAAGCTTTTTCGTAACCCTGGCGGGCATGATTGATACAATGATGGTTTCCGCCCTGGGCAGCTATGCGGTCGCGGCCGTCGGCCTGACCAACCAGCCGAAGTTTATCGGGCTGACGCTTTTTTTCGGGATCAACATCGCAGTATCCGCCCTGGTCGCCCGCCGGAAAGGGGAGCAGCGGAGGGAAAGCGCCAACGAAATCCTGGTGACCGCCCTCGTGATGACGGTGCTGCTGTGCGCTGTCATTTCGGTGGCCTTTGTTGTGTTTGCGCCGCAGATCATGCTGCTGGCAGGAAGCAACGGAGATACCCATGAGGCAGCAGTGGAATACTTCCGGATTATCATGGGCGGTACTTTTTTCAGCGTGCTGACAATGGTTATCAACGCTGCCCAGCGGGGCAGCGGCAATACGCGCCTTTCCATGACGACGAACCTGACCAGCAGCGTTGTGAACGTATTCTTCAATTACCTGCTGATTGAGGGACACCTGGGCTTTCCTGCATGGGGAATCAGGGGCGCTGCCATCGCCACGGTCCTGGGGACGGTCGTTTCCGCAGGCATGGCTGTGTTCTCCCTGTTCCGGCCGGCCAGCTATGTCCGGATTCCGGATATCATCCGGAACAGGATCCGGGCGGCAAGGGAAAGCGTGAAGTCCATCTGGCGCCTGGCTTACAATTCTTCGCTGGAGAACATTGCCATGCGCATCGGGTTCCTGGCTACCGCGCTGCTTGCTGCGCGGCTGGGGACGGATGAATTTGCCGCGCATAATATCGGAATGAACATCCTCGGCCTCGGGTTTTCCTTTGCGGACGGCATGCAGGTGGCTGCGGTTGCGCTGACAGGCGAAGCGCTCGGCGCGGGATTCAAGAAGGAAGCCCGGGAATACGGAGGAATCTGCCAGCGGATCGGTTTTATGATTTCGATTGTGCTGGCCGTCCTGCTGCTGGCAGGCGGCCGCTGGTTCTACAGCCTGTATTTCAGGGAACCGCATATCCTGGATATGGGTGTCATCATTACGCGTTACACGACGGTGATCGTGCTGCTGCAGATTTCCCAGATTATTTACACAGGCTGCCTCCGGGCGGCCGGGGATGTACGTTATACCCTGGCGGGCGCGCTGATCAGCGTCACGGTCATCCGTACCGCCGTGACAGTCGTGCTGGTGCTTGTTTTCAACATGGGAATCCACGGCATCTGGCTTGGCGTCCTGTCTGACCAGCTGTCGCGTTTTACCCTGATGCGGAGGCGGTTCAGGCAGGGCAACTGGGTAAACCTCCGGATTTGAGCTGCGGCTGCGGAAGCCCCCGGGCTGCCCGGACGCGGCTTTGCATTTCACAATCCCGAAAGCACCATATTTTGTGGTTGATTTTGGCTGGATGATATGTTAAAATTCATCCGATTACGCACCTTTTCTCTGCGACTGCTTGTGCCGCTTGCGCGGTGGCCGGCCGCGAAGGAGAAAGGGGTGGAGAATAACAAGGAGGGAACCCCAAATGGCAGTCATTTCCATGAAACAGCTCCTGGAAGCCGGCGTACACTTCGGTCACCAGACCCGCCGGTGGAACCCGAAGATGGCGCAGTACATCTTCACCGAACGCAACGGCATCTACATCATCGACCTGCAGAAGACCGTCCGCAAGGTTGACGAAGCATATGCGTTCGTACGCGACGTCGCGATGGAAGGCAAGAGCATCCTGTTCGTCGGCACCAAGAAGCAGGCGCAGGAGTCCATTGAGAGCGAAGCCAAGCGCTGCAACATGTTCTATGTGAACAATCGCTGGCTGGGCGGCATGCTGACCAACTTCAAGACCATCCGCACCCGGATCGACAGGCTGAACCAGATTGACAAGATGGAGCAGAGCGGCCAGGTCGACGTCCTGCCCAAGAAGGAAGTCATCAAGCTGATCCACGAGCGTGAAAAGCTGCAGACCAACCTGGGCGGCATCCGTGAGATGAAGAAGCTCCCCGGCGCCCTGTTCGTTGTGGACCCCCGCAAGGAGCACATCGCCGTGACCGAAGCCCGTATCCTGGGCATCCCGATCGTAGGTATCGTCGATACCAACTGCGACCCCGACGAGATCGATTACGTGATCCCCGGCAATGATGACGCGATCCGCGCCGTCAAGCTGATCGCCGGAAAGCTGGCCGATGCTGTGCTCGAAGGCAAGCAGGGCGAGCAGAATGAAGAAGCTGATTCCGCTCCCGTTGAATCCGAAGCGGACGAGAAACCCGCTGTGGACGCGGCTCCCGAAGCATAATTATTGAAAGGATTGATTGAACATGGCAGCGATTACTTCTGCAATGGTGAAAGAACTGCGCGAGCGCACCAGCGCCGGCATGATGGACTGCAAAAAAGCGCTGGTCGAGAGCGACGGCGATATGGACAAGGCCATTGAATGGCTGCGTGAAAAGGGACTGAGCCAGGCTGCCAAAAAGGCCAGCCGCATTGCTGCGGAAGGCGTGGTCGCCCAGTATGTGAGCGAAGACGGAAGGATCGGCGCGATCGTTGAAGTCAACTGCGAAACGGACTTCGTTGCCAAGACGGATAACTTCATCGGTTTTGCCAACAAGGTTGCCAAGCAGGTTGCCCTGGCAAATCCCGCAGACGTGGATGCGCTGATGGCTCAGGCTTTCGTGGACGACAGCAGCAAGACCATCTCTGACCTGGTGAGCGACGCGACCGTTGCCATCGGTGAAAAGATCAGCATCCGCCGCTTCTCCCGTTACGAGACCTCCGGCGTGGTTTCCACCTACATCCACCTGGGCGGCAAGGTCGGCGTTATGGTCGAAGTCGCTACTGATGAAGCAGGCCGCACCAACGACGAAGTGAAGACCTTTGCCCATGACCTGGCGCTGCAGATCGCCGCGGCGAAGCCGGAAGCGGTCCGCCGCGAAGAAGTGGACGCCAGCAAGCTCGAGAAGGAAAAGGAAATCCTCCGGGCACAGGCGCTGAACGAAGGAAAACCCGAGAAGATCGTCGACCGGATGGTCGAAGGCCGGATCGAGAAGTACTACAAGGAAGTGTGCCTGCTTGAGCAGCCCTTCGTCAAAGATCCCGACAAGAACATCAAGGGCCTGATGGGCGAGATTGCCAAGGCTGCCGGCGCGGAACTGGATATCGTGAAGTTCAGCCGCTTCGAGCGCGGTGAAGGCATCGAAAAGCGGAAGGACGACCTGGCCGCTGAGATCGCCGCAATGACCAAGTAAATATGTTTATCAGGGGGCTGCCGGAAGGCAGCCCCTGATTATTCGTGAATGCATGGAACCCCACGCCCTGCGTGGGGTTCCAGAATCGTATCGGCGCCTTTGAAGCCGGGCCTGCGGCTGCAAATGAAAAGCCCCTGGCCTGGCCGGCGGATTCCCACAAAAAGGAGGATATGGGCATGAAAGTGAATCTTGGGTCCCTGCAGGACCGTACCGGCTGGGAAAAAGCCGGCGTGCGCCTCCCGGCATACGACGTTTTGCAGATGAGGAAAAAGACGGACGACGCGCCGCTTTGGGTGCATTTCGGCGCGGGAAACATCTTCCGTGCGTTTATTGCCGTGCTGCAGCAGCGGCTGCTGGATGAAGGGCTGTCCGACCGGGGGATTATCGCTGCGGACACCTTCGACGTGGATAATATCCGGATGGTTTACGGCGGATATGATAACCTGGCCATGTGCGTAACGCTGAACGCAGACGCGACCATTGACAAGGAGATTGTTGCGTCCGTATCGGAAGCGCTGGTCGCTCAGCCGGCGGTGCATCCGGATTATGAACGCCTGCAGCGGGCTTTTGCAGCCCCGTCCCTGCAGATCGTCAGTTTCACAATCACCGAAAAAGGATACGCGCTGCGGCAGATGGACGGCAGCTACCTGAAAACGGTGGAGGAAGACCTGGCGAACGGCCCTGAAAAGGCAAGGCACGCCATGACCATCGTAACAGCGCTGCTGTACCACAGGTACCGGCAGGGGAAAAAACCGCTGGCAGTGGTGAGCATGGATAACTGCAGCCATAATGGGGAAAAGCTGCAGAACAGCATCCTCGAGGTGGCGAAAGCCTGGCAGGAAAACGGCTTTGTGCCGGACGGCTTTGTGAACTGGCTGTCCGATGAAACACAGGTTTCATTCCCCTGGAGCATGATCGACAAAATCACGCCGCGGCCCGCACCGGAAGTCCAGCGGATGCTGGAAGAAGCGGGAATCGAAGACATGGCTCCGCTGGAAACGCCGAAGGGGACCTTTGTCGCGCCTTTTGTGAACGCGGAAAAGGCCCAGTACCTGGTTGTGGAGGACAAGTTCCCGAATGGCCGCCCGCCGCTGGAAAAGGCCGGGGTATACTTCACAGACAGGGAAACGGTGAACAAGACGGAACGCATGAAAGTGACCACATGCCTGAATCCGCTGCATACGGCCCTGGCAGTATACGGCTGCCTGCTTGGCTACACGCTGATCCGCGAGGAAATGAAAGATGAAGACCTGGTGCGGCTGATCCGGCGCCTGGGCTACCGGGAAGGCCTGCCGGTCGTAACGGATCCCGGGATCCTGAACCCGAAAGCATTCATTGACGAAGTCATGGAGGAGCGCCTGCCGAATCCCTTTATGCCGGACGCGCCGCAGCGCATCGCGACAGATACGTCCCAGAAGGTCGGTATCCGGTTCGGCGAGACGATCAAGAGCTACCTTGCCGAAAACCGTTCCATGGAGCAGCTGGTCGCGCTGCCGCTGGCGATTGCCGGCTGGCTGAGGTACCTGCTGGGCGTGGACGACCGGGGGCATACCATGCCGCTGTCGGGAGATCCGCTGCTGGAAGAACTCCGGGCGATGCTGGCAGGGATCGAACTGGGCAGACCGGAAACGTGCGGCGATAAACTGCGCCCGATTCTTTCCAACCGGCTGATTTTCGGCAGCGACCTGACAGCCTGTCCGCTCGGGGAACAAATCAAAGGCTATTTCATGGAAGAAATCCAGGGGCCGGGGGCTGTTCGGGAAACACTGAAAAAATATATGAAGGAATAAAACAATATGAAAATCGGACTTCTGATTGCAGTCAGCAGGGAGCTGGAAGCTTTCCTGCAAAGCGGGGAAGAACTGGCCGAGGAAACGGTGGCGGGCAATACCGTCTACAAGGCAGTGATGGAAGGGCACGAGATCTATGCCGTGTGTTCCGGCTGCGGAGAGATTGACGCTGCCGCGGCGACGATGCTGCTGATCGTTCGTTACGGCTGCAGCCTGGTGATGAACTTCGGGGTAGCCGGCGCACTGGATAAAGACCTGAAAGTGGAAGACCTGTTTGCCGTGGAGAAGGTCTGGCATTATGATTTTGATATCACGCCTTTCGGCAATGGGATCCGGACAGGCCAATACGAGGGATTTGCGGATGAGTTTATTCCGCTGGATGCCGGCCTGGCGCGGCTTACGGCTGCGCAGGTTCCCGGAATCCGGGTGGTTGCAGCCGCCAGCGGCGATAAATTTGTGGAAGACCGCCAGGAAAAACTGAGGCTGCGGGCTTCCGGATGCAGCATCTGTGAGATGGAGCTTGCCGCCATTGCGCTCGTATGCAGCCGCTGCGGCGTAAAATGCCTGAGCATTAAATGCATCAGCGACACGTTTGACGGAGGCTGCGGGGATTTCAATACAAATGTGCAGAAGAGCGCAGAGAAGGCTTTCACAGCCCTCCGGGCGGTACTCCGGGCCCTTCGGTGAGCCTGTACGGGGAGGTTGAAAACATTGAAACCGTATCTTGAAGAAAAAGAGACTGTCCTGGCGGAGGCCGGATCCTCACCGGAGGGCCTGGCCGAAGAAGAAGCCGCCGCGAGGCTTGCGAAAAACGGTCCGAATAAACTGAAAGAAGCCAAAAAAGACAGCCTGTTCGTGAAGTTCCTGGGGGAACTGAAGGATCCTATGACCATTGTGCTGATCATCGCCGCGGTTGTCAGTGCGGCCACTGCGCTTTATGCAGGGGAAAGCCTGACGGATGCGGCGATCATCCTGGTTGTCGTCCTGGTCAACGCCTGCCTGGGCGTTTACCAGGAAAGCAAAGCCGAGGCTGCCATAGAAGCGCTGCAGCAGGTTGCTGCGGCTACGGCGAAAGTGATTCGCGGCGGGCACCAGAAGACCATCCGGGCGGATGAGGTCGTCCGGGGCGACCTGCTGGTGCTGGAAGCCGGCGACGCGGTGCCCGCGGATGCCCGGATTGTCGAATGCGCATCCATGAAAACGCAGGAAGCGGCCCTGACCGGCGAATCCACGGATGTGGAAAAACAAAGCGAAGCGATTCCTGCCGGCGATCATGGGGACGTGCCCCTCGGCGACCGGAAAAATATGGTTTACATGGGGTCCATCGTAACCTACGGACGCGGCCATGCCGTCGTGACCGGTACCGGTATGGATACGGAAATGGGCGCGATTGCGGATGCGCTGGCAAGCGCAAAGGAAGAGGAAACGCCGCTGCAGGTCAAGCTCAATGAGCTTTCCAGGAAACTGTCAGCCATGATCCTTGTGATTTGCGCGTTTGTTTTTATTGTCAACCTGGTCCGGAACGGCGGGAAAGCGGTGCTTGATACCTTCATGATCGCCGTATCCCTGGCTGTGGCTGCGATCCCGGAAGGCCTGAGCGCGGTTGTGACAGTCCTGCTCTCCATCGGCGTGACGAAGATGAGCAGGAACCACGCGATTATCCGGAAGCTGACCGCAGTGGAAACGCTGGGCTGTACGCAGGTGATCTGCTCGGACAAAACAGGAACCCTGACGCAGAACAAAATGACCGTCGTCAGGAAGGTCACGGACGACGCGGCCCTTTTGATGACAGCAATGGCCCTTTGTTCCGACGCCGAGCTGGAGCAGGGGGAAGCTGTGGGAGAAGCCACGGAGTGCGCCCTCGTCAACGACGCGAACAAGAACGGCATGCCCAAGCATGAGCTTGCGCAGGATCTTCCCAGGGTTGACGAAGCACCTTTCGATTCCCTGCGCAAGATGATGACCACCCTGCACCGTGCCGTTGCCGGGCATGGTTTTATCCAGTTTACAAAAGGTGCGCCGGATGAGGTGCTCCGCCGCTGCACACGGATCTGGACGGGAAGCCAGGCTGTTCCGATGACAAAAGAACAGCGGAACAGGATCCTTGAGGAAAACAAGGCGATGGCTGACCAGGCGCTGCGGGTGCTCGGCGCCGCCCAGCGGATTTATGATGAAAGGCCGGCGTCCAATACCCCCGATGTGCTGGAGCAGGACATGACCTGGATCGGTATGTGCGGCATGATCGATCCGATCCGGCCCGAAGTGAAGGACGCCATTGCACAGTGCAGCAGCGCGGGTATCCGTCCCGTGATGATCACCGGGGACCATAAGGATACGGCGACGGCCATCGCGCGGGACCTTGGGATCCTGAAGCCCGGCCAGTGCGCAATCACAGGGGCGGAACTTGACGCGATTCCCGACGAAGTCTTCGCCCATGACGTCCGGCGTTATTCCGTCTATGCCCGTGTCCAGCCTGAAAACAAGGTGCGCATTGTGAACGCGTGGAAAGACCTGGGGATGGTTACCGCCATGAACGGGGACGGTGTCAATGACGCCCCTTCCATCAAGAGCGCCGATATTGGCATCGGCATGGGAATCACCGGCACGGATGTAACAAAATCCGTGGCGGACATGCTCCTTACGGATGATAACTTTGCGACCATCGTATCCGCGGTTGGCGAAGGCCGGCGGATCTACGACAACATCCGCAAAGCAATCCAGTTCCTGCTCTCCGCGAACCTGGCGGAAGTGCTGGCGGTGTTTTCCGCAACCCTGATGGGCTTTACCATCCTCAAACCTGTCCATATTCTCTGGATCAACCTGATCACCGATACGCTTCCGGCGGTTGCCCTGGGGATGGAGGACGCCGAAAAGGATGTTATGCAGCGGCCGCCCCGCAGCCGGAAAGAAAGTATTTTTGCGGACGGCCTTGGGTTTGATATCGCATTCCAGGGGCTGGTGATTGCCGCCATGACGGTTTTCAGTTACTTTGCCGGGCACCGGATGGAAAGCGGAAGCTGGGCGGTGGCCGAATCCCCGGCCGGGATGACCATGGCTTTCATGACCCTGAGCATGATCGAGATCTTCCATTCCTTTAACATGCGGTCCCGTATCACATCCCTTTTCAGGATCCGGAAGCAGAACATGTGGCTGTGGGGTACGCTTGCTTTTTCACTGCTGGTCACCGCTGCCGTCATTTTTGTGCCTTTCCTGAATACGGCGTTCTCCTTCCAGCCGATTACCCTGGCTGAATACCTGACTGCCCTGGGCCTGGCTTTGTGCGTGATTCCGATTGTGGAAATTGAAAAGGCGATCCGCCGGAAAACCACGCGCGCGCTGAAAAAACTGCCGAAGTCCGGAAAATGAGGGCAGCGGCAGGGCCCCGGCGCAGGAACAGCGCAAACCCGGAACGTCCGGGCGGCAAAAAACTGCCAACACCGGGCGGTAAAAAACTGACAACTTGTTCTTGTACAAGCGCAAGCGGTTATGCTATACTGAACCGGATACCCACATCAACCTGAACAGGAGGAACTGTGTCTCATGCAATACACCAAAGAAGTTGAAGAGATGGTCTGTGTTGCGAAGGGCCCGAACCATGGACCCGCGCCCATTCCTGAAGAAGGAAAATGGATCCAGGCCAAAGAAATCAAAGACATTTCCGGCTATACCCACGGTATCGGCTGGTGCGCTCCGCAGCAGGGCGCCTGCAAACTGAGCCTGAACGTGAAGGACGGCGTGATCCAGGAGGCACTGGTGGAAACCATCGGCTGCTCAGGCATGACCCATTCCGCCGCCATGGCCAGCGAGATCCTGCCCGGCAAGACGATCCTTGAAGCGCTGAACACTGACCTCGTGTGCGATGCGATCAACACCGCCATGCGCGAGCTGTTCCTTCAGATTGTTTACGGCCGGACCCAGAGCGCTTTCTCCGATGACGGCCTGCGCATCGGCGCCGGCCTGGAAGACCTCGGCAAGGGCCTGCGTTCCATGGTCGGTACGATGTACGGCACCAAGGAAAAGGGTACCCGCTACCTGGAAATGACCGAAGGTTACGTTGTCAAGATGGCGCTGGACAAGGATGACCAGGTCTGCGGCTATCAGTTCCTGAGCCTGGGCAAGATGATGGACGCCATCAAGAAGGGCATGTCCCCGAATGAAGCGTACGAGAAGAATCTCGGCACCTACGGCCGGTTCAAGGCTGAAGACGGCGCGGTCAAGTGGATTGACCCGCGGAAAGAGTAAGGGGAGGTGGCACGAATGGCTCTGTTTGAAAACTATGAAGGCCGCATGCCTCAGCTGCAGCCTGTTCTGGACAAGTACGGATTCAAAAACTTTGAAGAAGTCAAGGCGTTCACCAACGGCAAGGGCGTGGACGCGTACTCTATCGTTGAAAGCACCCAGCCCATCTGCTTCGAAAACGTGAAGTGGGCGTATGAACTGGGCGCCGCCATCGCCAT
>Ga0247610_10004821_pt1 | contig 14336 bp, 14 predicted proteins | sample 174DNAGHGhighgp2_FD_193483 | JGI IMG/M metagenome (GOLD analysis project Ga0247610, IMG submission 193483) | Sheep rumen microbial communities from Palmerston North, Manawatu-Wanganui, New Zealand - 1742 DNA GHGhigh gp2 | ecosystem: Host-associated > Mammals > Digestive system > Stomach > Rumen... | reverse complement strand
TAAAAGACTATATATCTCGAAAAAAACTCACTTAATCCTCCCTACTCATCGTATGTTGGATAAAGCTTACGAATTGGCTAAAGGAAAAGCCAAAGTTGGTACTACAGGAAAAGGTATCGGTCCTACTTATACCGACAAAGTAAGTCGCGTAGGTGTGAGAGTTGGAGACATTCTTGAAAATTTTGAAGAAAAATATACTAACGCCATCAATCGTCACAAAGCCATTCTTGATAGTATGAATTACGATTACAAACAAGAATTAGCTGATCTTGAACCAACTTGGATGGCAGGTATTGAATACTTAAAAAAATTCCAATTCATTGATAGCGAACATTTCATCAATAAAAACCTAAAAGCAGGTAAAAAACTTTTAGCAGAAGGAGCTCAAGGTACTATGCTTGATGTAGATTTTGGTTCTTATCCTTTCGTTACATCATCCAACACCGTTTGTGCTGGTGCTTGTACAGGCTTAGGTATTGCTCCTAATAAAATTGGTGATGTTTATGGTATTTTCAAAGCTTATTGTACTCGTGTAGGAAGTGGTCCTTTCCCTACTGAATTATTTGATGCAACAGGTGAAAAACTTTGCGATCTTGGACACGAATTCGGTTCAGTAACTGGTCGCCGTCGCCGTTGCGGATGGATCGACCTTGTAGCATTGCGTTATGCCGTTATGATTAATGGCGTTACCAAACTCATCATGATGAAAAGTGACGTTTTAGATACATTCGACACCATTAAAGCTTGTACTGCCTACAAAATTGATGGTAAAATTGTAGAAGATTTTCCATTTGAAATTTCTGATAATGTAGAACCTATCTACGAAGAATTAAAAGGATGGAAAACTGACATGACAAAAGTAACTTCTACCAGCGAATTCCCTAAAGAATATAACGATTACATCAAATTCTTAGAATCAAAATTAGAAGTACCTATTGTAATTGTTTCTGTTGGTCCAGATAGAGAACAAACCATCATAAGATAATTATTTTGTATGATATATTGGATTTTAATCGGAGGCATCACTTTACTCAGTGTATTAGTACAAAGAAATCTTACTAATAAGTTTGAAAAATACTCAAAAATGTATCTTTCAAACCGCCTTACTGGTAAAGAAATTGCCGAACTTATGTTGCAAAAGAACAATATCAACAACGTTAGTGTTACTTGCATTAACGGCACGCTGACCGACCATTATAATCCAAGTAATCAGACTGTAAATTTAAGCGAAGGTGTTTACCAATCCAATTCATTAGCAGCAGCAGCGGTTGCAGCACACGAATGTGGACACGTATTACAACACGCCTCTGGATACGCTTTTATTAAAATGCGTTCTTCATTGGTTCCTGCCGTTTCTTTTGCTTCCAAATGGTCGCAATGGGTAATCTTAGCAGGACTACTACTTATCAATTATCTTGGAACATCATTACTTATTGTAGGCATTGCTATGTATGCCATTATGACTCTGTTTTCATTCATTACATTACCTGTAGAAATAGATGCAAGTAGACGTGCCGTAAAATGGTTGAGTGAAACAGGCATCGTGAGTTCGCAAGATTTGCCAATCGTTAAAGACGCATTAAAAAGTGCAGCTTACACTTATGTAGTTGCCGCTATAGGTTCTCTTGCAACCTTGCTTTATTACATTTCCAGAGTAAACGATAGAAAATAAAATTGAATTATTACTAATGATAATATAAAGGGTAGATTTTTCATCTACCCTTTATTATTGAAATGAAAATCTTAAAGATTTTACTTTTAACATTTAACGAATGAATACCAAATGAACAATAACGAATTCTTTTTGGTGTAGTTTATAAAAAATTAAAATCAATAAAAAAGTACTATGTCAACGCTTATTCATTAATAAAATCACACACTGCATTGATTTGATCGGCAAAAGAATCTCCAAACTTATGTTCAAAAAAAGCACTACCGATAGTAAACGCCCAAGGTTGTACTTCTCTAATAAAACGTAATCGGTCAAAACTATCAATACTACCAGCCACGCATATTGGAAGATTTGAATTCTTCACCATCTTATTTATCAATTGCTGGGCATCACCTTCATAACGATAACCCAATAAATCTATCCCTGAAACTCCCTTTTTATTCAAAATTTCTGCTGCTTTTTCCATTGAAGCTACACTACCTTGAAGAACAGAAGGGCGTCCTATTATTTCACCTACAAAAGGCATATAAACAATATTATTTTCTCTACAAAAACGAAGAATAGAATCATAATAACAAGTCCCCATAAGAATGTCACAACCACAAGACACTGCCATTTTAGCGCCTTCAAGTCCTTCTTCTTCTGTATATGCAACCACTTCAAGAACTGTACGTTTACCACAGGCCTTCATCTTAGTAAAAATGCATTGCATCTCCTCAATGGGAAGAGGTTTCTCCTTAAATCCCCAATACAATGCCTTTGTATTTTGGCATTCTTCAAAAATCTGATAAGCATTATCCACGGTAAGGTCATCGTGGGTAAGCATTACAATAAGTTCAGGTTTCATAATTAGTCACGTAAACAATTAAGATATTGACGAATGGTCTCTTCAATTCCCAAATAAAGTGCATCACTAATGAGTGCGTGACCGATTGAAACCTCATCGGTCCAAGGTATTTGCTGATGGAAATATGCCAAATTCTCAAGACTTAAATCATGACCAGCATTAAGACCAAGTCCACATTCACGAGCCACATTCGCAGCCTTGAAATATGGAGCTATAGCTTTTTCACGATTAGTAACATATCCTGATGCATAAGCTTCTGTATAAAGTTCTACACGATCGGCTCCTATTTCAGCAGCCTTACGTATCATTTCTGGAATTGGATCTACAAAAAGCGATACTCTAATACCATTACTTTTAAAATTAGTCACTACTTCACGTAAAAAAACTTCATGACGAATAGTATCCCAACCTGCATTACTAGTAATTGCATCCTCTGCATCAGGTACAAGTGTTACCTGAGCAGGTTTTACCCTATTTACCAATTCAACGAACTTAGGAATAGGATTACCTTCGATATTAAATTCTTGAGTAAGCAATGGTTTAAGTTCTGCAACATCGGCATAACGAATATGACGCTCATCAGGACGAGGATGTACCGTAATTCCTTGTCCACCGAAACGTTCGCAATCAAGAGCAAATTTTACCACATTAGGAGTGTTACCACCACGAGCATTACGAATAGTGGCAACCTTATTAATATTGATACTTAACTGAGTCATTACTTTAAAGGATTTAAATTCTTGTGCAAAAATAGAATCATGCATAGCAAAACAAAAACATCTATTCCGATAAAGTATATATTTGTTCCGATATTATTTATTATAGTTCAGAAAATGTATAAAAAAAGCTGAACCCGCAATAAGTTCAGCCTTTACTATAACAAGAAATAAAAATTTATACAAACAACAATACCAAGAATTGAGCGGTAATGATACGCAAGAACATGGTCAATGGATAAACCGTTGTATAAGCTACTGCGGGGTAATCATTACCAGAAACGGTATTAGCATAAGCCAAAGCAGGAGGATTTGTTGAACTACCTGCAAGCAAACCAATAATAGTATAATAATTTAATTTATGACGAAGACGAGCATACAAACCGATAGTCAATGCAGGGATTATCGTAATTAGAAAACCACAACCAATCCAAAGCACTCCATCACCATCGACTACTGTTTTTACGAACTGACCACCCGAGTTGATACCTACACTTGCCAAAAACAAGCATATACCGAGTTCGCGAAGAATTAAGTTCGCACTTTGAGTAGTATAAGTAACCAATTTAGCTTTATAACCAAAGCGTCCGATTAAGATTGCGACGATGAGCGGACCACCTGCCAAACCAAGTTTTACTGGCATTGGTACATTAGGGATATACAAAGGAATACTACCCAAAATAATACCTAAGAAGATACCTACAAAGATTGCAATCAAGTTAGGTTCGTCCAAACGTTTAACCGAATTACCAAATAAACGTTCTGCACGTATAACTCCCTCTTCAGGACCTACGATAACCACACGGTCACCAATTTGGAGTGCCAAATCAGGACTACCTACCAAATCCATACCAGAACGATTAACGCGAGTGATATTAACACCATAAATTGAACGAAGATAAAGAGATTCTATTGTTTTACCATTCAATTTTTCATTGGTTACGATAGCACGATGAGAAACCATTTTATCTTCAGTCTCAACCAAATCCCAATCATATTCCACTTCTTCTCCCAAGAATGATATCAAGAACTTAGTATCTTGTGCTTGCGATACCATAATCAAATAATCCCCTTCTTGAATAAGTGTTTTTTCTGAAGGAACGCAAATTTCATCATTATGTTTTACACGAGAAACCACAAAAATACGACCTGTTAAGTCTTTCATTTCATAAACGGTTTTTCCAAACAAATTACGATTAGTAACTTTTAAAGTTGTAATGATTGGTTTTGACTTTGAATGAGTAGATTGTTTTTTGATTTCTTCATCTTCTTTTTCAAATTTTATTTTGAAAATAACGCGAATCAACATCATCGCTGCAATCATACCCAAAACACCCAAAGGATAAGCAACAGCGTAACCCAAACCTATAGGTTCAGCATTACCTAATTGATTAAGCGTATTTTGAGCAGCACCAAGTCCAGGTGTATTAGTAACAGCTCCCGAAAGGACACCCACCATCATTGGCATTGATACTCTTCCTTGAAGGGCATAATATAATCCGACAGCCACCAAAATATTCAATAAAATCATAGAAGCAGCCATACCATTCAACTGCATTCCTCCCTTACGAAAAGAAGTGAAAAAGCTCGGACCTACTTGCATACCTACAGAGAACACAAATAAGATCAAACCAAATTCTTGCACAAAATGCAAAGTTGTTTTATTGGCAACAAATCCGAAGTGCGAAACTAAAATACCCATAAAAAGGACAAAAGTTACGCCCAACGAGATTCCGAAGAATTTAATTTTTCCTAAAGCAACACCAGAAGCAATCACTAAAGAATACAACAACACCGTATGAGCTACAGAATCGGTGTTTCTCAATAAATCTAAAAACCAATCCATTATTTATAATATATTTTTTTTGCGATGCGAAATTAGTCTTTTTTTTCTGTATTTATTGGCACAAAATCATAAAAAAAGTTCAATATTTTTCAATATTGAACTTTTATTTTTTTCTATTTAATAAACTTCTTGACAACATTATCGACTTTACAGAAATATACGCCATGAGCCAAATTGCTGATATCAAGAGTATCATCTGGTTGAGAAATCCTCATTTCCGCTACGACATTTCCTATCATATTATACACCATAACAACTTTACCCACAGCATTTTCTATTATTATCTTATCCTCTGCAATTCTAATTTCCATCTTTTCTTCCATCTCTATTTCTTCTTGAAAAAAATTAGAAAATGTCTTCTGGGAATATGCAGATATTGATATTAAAAATGCAAATAATAGAAGTACATAGTATTTCATAGGCGGCTCATTAGTTTTCTGCAAAGGTAAAAAAAAACTTATAAAATAGCACAAAAAAAATACAAAAAAAAAGGCCTTGTTTCTCAAATAGAATCAATATTATATCATCTAACAACCCAAAACATAAATAATTACCATTAACATTTTTACATTTTTTAAGTTAAATAAATTTATTTGGGGCATTTAATCAACTTTTTGAAGCAAGTAACCAAAAGTTTTTTTGTTTTTTGAATGGTTTTTATTTTCTTTGTACTAATTTTGTAAAAAGAGAAAAAAAATAAATAAAAATATAAAATGAGAAAAGTAATTAATGTATTATTAGCCGCTGCAGCAGTTTTGCTGATTTATATGTGCGTAATGAGCATTTACTCTCCTATCAAATTTGACAAAGAGAAAGCTGCTCGTGAGGTAAAGGTTATCCAACACTTGGTTGACATTCGTAAAGCTGAAATTGAATTTAAGAATCTTAACGGACACTACACAGGAAGTTTTGATACCTTAATTGATTTTATTAACAATGGTAAAATTCCTGTTATATTAAAAGAAGGAACTTTAACCGATGAGCAACTAAAAGCAGGTTTAACTGAAATTGAAGCTGTAAAACAAGGTATAATCCGTCGTGATACATCATACGTTTCTGTAAAAGAATCTTTATTTACAGAAGACTATGATGCAGAAAACATCAAATATGTACCTTATAGTGATGGTAAAGAATTTGAATTAGCGGCACAATCAATTCAAGTATCTGGTTTGGATATTTGGGTATTTGAAGCAAAAACCGATTACAAAACTTATCTTGGAGGAATTAACGACCAAGAAGTTATCAACTTGATTGAAGCTAAAGTTAAAAACAAACGCTACCCAGGTTTAAAAGTTGGTTCTATCGAAGAATCAAACAACAATGCTGGTAACTGGGAATAATTAATATGGAATTAAATTCTATAATTCTCAAAGATTGTATATTCCATCCGACTTGCCTCGGATGGATTTTCTTTTTCTGTATTCAACACAGAAACACAACGTATTGAACTATTTAGGAACCACACTATAAAAAATAATTACCTCGAAGAATTCGACAAAGCCTATTACAACGATACCATTTTTCAATACGAATACAAGCAAAAAAATGTCGTTGTAGAATGCGAAATCTTTACCACTACCCCATTTCACTTTTTTAGTGACCAACAAATTTTTTCTCTATTTAACGATAATTGGAAAGAAAATCAACGCACATATCAATACAACACCAAAGATATTTCTATTTATTTTCAAATTAATCAATTATTTGAAAATATTATCACTCGTAAGGCTACAGAATACAAAATCATTCCACATATTGCTACTTTAATTTCCAATGATATAAAAAAAGACGAGTCTGATTTTGCAATACTAAATATTCGTGAAAATAAAATTGATTTCTCTGTTATAAAAGACCAAAAATTTCTTTTAATAAACACTTACGAAACGTGCAACGAAAATGAGATTTTATTCTGGGTAATGAATGGTTATCATACCCTTAATTTAGATCAAAACGACTTCCCTATTTTTGTTTTAGGAAATCATAACAAAAAGATCATCAATCTCTTAGAGAGATATATTCAAAAAGTAAACATATATAATCCAGCCGAGCATATTGACTTCGAAGACAAAAAATCGTTGATTGACTACAGTCAATATGCAAGCTTTTTAACTGTACCAATATGCGCATTATAAGAGGAAAATTTAAAGGACGTCACATTACACCTCCTAATAACATTACAGCCCGACCAACAACCGATTTTGCCAAGGAAGGCTTATTTAATATGCTTGACCTTGAACTTGATTATGAAGAAATTTGTGCCCTTGACTTATTTACTGGGTGCGGTAGTATCAGTTTTGAATTAGTATCAAGAGGTTGTCAAAAAGTGACAGGTATAGAACAAAGTCCGGTACAAATTGGTTTTATCAAAAAGACCATTGAGCAACTAAAAATCACCGAATTTTCGATTATAAAAGCCGATGTATTCAAATACATCAATAGCACTTCTGCGCAATTCGATTTTATATTTGCCGACCCACCTTACGAACTTCCAACACTCGCCGAGATTCCTGATTTAATTTTCCAAAATAATCTTTTGGCAGACGATGGTTTGTTCATTTTGGAACATTCGAAAAAAAACAATTTTGAATCACATCCAAATTTTGAAAAAGAGCGTAATTATGGAAACGTTCATTTTTCATTTTTTAGAAAAAAATAGTTGCAAAAATCAGCAATATATAAACACTAAATTTTAGCATTAAAGTTTTAACTCTAAACACTTTTTACTATTTTTGTAAAAAAGATATCATTCTATGAAGAAAACTATTTTAATTACTGGAGGTGCTGGTTTTATTGGTTCGCATGTTGTACGTTTATTCGTAACCAAATATCCCGAATATAATATTATAAATCTTGATGCCCTTACTTACGCTGGAAATCTTGAAAACTTAAAAGATATTTGTGACAAACCTAATTACACTTTCGTAAAAGGAGACATTACGGATGGTTTGTTTATAGATCAACTTTTTGAAAAATACCAATTTGATGGCGTTATTCACTTGGCTGCCGAATCGCATGTCGATCGTTCTATTACTAACCCATTGGCATTTATCAACACCAATATAGTAGGAACAGCTACATTGCTTAACGCAGCGCGTAAAATTTGGAACAATAATTACGAAGGCAAACGTTTTTACCACATATCAACCGATGAAGTATATGGAAGTCTTGGCAAAGATGGTTTCTTCTACGAAACAACCTCTTACTCCCCTCGCAGTCCGTACTCAGCTTCAAAAGCGAGTTCAGACCATTTAGTAAGAGCTTATCATCACACCTACAATATGCCAGTGGTAATTTCTAACTGTTCAAACAATTATGGTTCATATCAGTTCCCTGAAAAATTGATTCCTCTATCAATCAATAATATCAAAAACAACAAAAATATCCCTATCTACGGAAAAGGAGAAAATATTAGAGATTGGCTTTGGGTAGAAGACCATGCTCGTGCCATTGATACCATTTTCCACCATGGAAAGAATGGCGACACTTACAATATTGGAGGACACAACGAATGGACCAACATCGACCTTATCAAACTTTTGTGCAAAATCATGGACAAAAAATTAGGTCGTGCCGAAGGTACTTCTGCCAAACTTATCACATTTGTAACCGACCGAGCAGGACACGATTTGCGTTATGCTATTGATTCTACCAAACTTCAAAAAGATCTTGGATGGACTCCTTCTATACAATTTGAAGAAGGTCTTGAAAAAACCGTAGATTGGTACCTCGCAAATGAAGAATGGTTGAATAATATTACAAGTGGAGACTATCAAAAATACTACGAGCAACAGTATAAAAATAAATAATGGCCGACTATAAAGAAATATCAAAGAGGGAAGCTTTTAAGACTAATATAGCGAATTTTATCGCCAAAGAAGAGGATATCCTTATCAACGTTTTGATGAACAATCTTCAAGATAAAAGTCGTACTACCATTAAGTCTTACTTATCGCATAATCAAGTGCTTGTAGATAATCAAATTACCACAAAATTTGACTACCCAGTTAAAATTGGGAGTAAGATAGTGGTGGGTAAATTTTCCATTCACGAAGATTTTCGTCATCCTAAACTTCGAATTATATACGAAGATGATCATTTGATTGTAATCGACAAAAAAGAAGGTTTACTTTCAATTGCTAGTGAGACCGAAAAACGTCAAACGGCATATAGCATATTAAGTTCGTACGTCAAAAAAGATCATCCTCAAAATAAAATATTTGTCATTCACCGTCTCGATCGTGACACGTCAGGCTTAATGATGTTTGCTAAAGATGAGAAAACGCAAAGCATCATGCAAAAGAATTGGCAAGAAGCCATTATTAAACGCCAATATGTAGCATTAGTTGAAGGAAATGTTACCCCAGATAAAAACACTATAACCTCATGGTTGAAAGAAAATAAAGCACTCATAGTTTATTCTTCCGACAAACCAAATGATGGTAAACTTGCCATCACTAATTACGAAAAGATAAGAAGTAACCAACAGTATTCATTACTAAAAGTTTCACTTGATACTGGTCGTAAAAATCAAATTCGTGTGCACATGCAATCCATCAAACACCCCATTGTTGGAGATAAAAAATATGGATCGCTTATCAATCCGATTCGTCGCATGGGATTACATGCACAAACACTTGCCTTTTCGCACCCCTATACTAAAAAAGATATGTTTTTCGAATCACCTATTCCCAAAACATTCTTTATGGTCTTCAAAGGAAATGATTAACTCGATATGATTATTATTTATATCAAAAAAAAGCAGAATGTTGACATTCTGCTTTTTAATTTATTTATACAAAATTACTATCGATTGTTATAATAAGATTCTTCAGAAGTAATTTTTCCTTTATAATGCAAATAAGCAGTTCCTGAAGCTATTAGTTTAGGTTCATCATTTTCTCCAGAATAATCACGTAATGATTCATAAATTTCATACGTTCCTTCACAAGTAATTTCATAAACTTCTCCATCTAATTTCATATCAAAAGTTTTTATCAAGAAATTTGCTGTTTTATACGACAAAGCCCCTAAAGGTCGAGCATTAACACGACGAAAAACAGCACGTTCAATTTCCCCTGAACCTGGAGTTAATGGGGAATATTCCATACCTTCATCTTTTATATCAATACTGCATACTATTCCTTTTTCATTAGTTTCTTCAGGGTAAATCATACCACTTCCATTTGATTTATAAGCATTAGGACAAAACATTAACCCATGTTCTATTACCTCCTTATAATCGTCAATTTCTTCATCATAGTCATACCATTGATACCAAGAATCTAGGCAATAATCTACTGGCCAAACTTCTACACCATTATCAATAATGAATACATTGCCATTTTTATCATATACCATAACATTGTATGAGCCGAGTAGTTCTCCATCAAGAGAAATACTTATGACAGTTTCACCACATTTTTGAGCTATAATAGCACCATCTTTTATAGATACTACATCAGCATTGCTTGATGTAATTTCCAAACCTGTTTTGGTTCCAATTTTTGAGAAATCTACTAATGGCAAAACTTCTCCTAATTCTACATACATGTATTCACTATTATCAAGTATTGCAGAAAGATATACTTCTTTTTCTTTTGTGTCCTTATCACATGAAGTGAATTGGAACATACTTGCCATTACTACAAGGGCAAGTAAAAAATGCATTATTCTTTTCATAATCATATTTATTAAATCATTGGAGCTTCACGATCTTCTATTTTACCTTTATAATGTAAGATTACAGAATTGTTAGACGAATCAACAGCCACTACAAGTAATTCATAATTATCACCATCTTTTTTGATATAAACCAAATCATCGTCAATCATCATAACATGATGGTTAAAAAGGTTTTGTGTTTCTTCACAATTTTTACGTTGATAACTGGCATTTTGTACTATTTTCCAACCTTCTGAAAGTGGCGTATGTTCCATATTTTGAGAATAATATTCAAAATCTAACTCTACAATAATGCCTTCTCCTTTTCCTTCTGAACTAATACCACCATATTCGTCTAATCCGAATTTACTAGGATAAAAAGTCAAATATTCATAAAAACCATAATTATCGTCATAATTTTCAATATACCAATAATTAATACAATTATCTATAGGCCAGACTTCCTCACCACAGTTAATTACAACCGAATTGGCAGCATATACTAAAACGTTGTATGATACCTCTTGTTCGTTAGGAAGTGTAGCTTTGATTACTGCAGAACCTACAGAAACTGCTGTTACAACACCATTTTCAATAGTTGCCACTTTATCATCACTCGATTCCCATACAATTCTTTTATCCGATTTATCTTTAGGAATAGTTACAAATAATGATTTGGTTTCTCCAATATTCAACACTAACGTACCTTCGCTATCAGTTAATATTGTTGAAATAAATTTTTCTTTTTCATCTTCACTACAAGCAGAGAAAAATGAAACTCCTAAAACCATAAAAAATGCAAAAGCATAATACCTTAACTTTTTCATATTAATTTTATTTTTTACAATGTCTAATGCGTTTTTATTAGACACCATCATTTATTATAAAAGAGCTATTTGCAAAATAACAAACTGCTTAACTCAAATATAAAAAAAAGTCGATTCAAATTGAATCGACTTTTATATTAAATTGATTGATTATAATTTATCGTTTGAACCAAGAACGTTGATAATTTTGTGCTCATACATTTTTTGCATACTTTCACGAGCTGGTTTCAAATATTGACGTGGGTCAAAATGATCTGGATGTTCGTTGAAATATTTACGAATTGCAGCAGTCATAGCCAAACGAGAGTCTGAGTCAATATTGATTTTACAAACTGCGGATTTAGCAGCTTTACGAAGTTGTTCTTCTGGAATACCTACAGCATCTGGCAATTTACCACCGTTAGCGTTGATAGTATCAACTTCATCTTGAGGAACTGAAGAAGATCCGTGAAGTACGATAGGGAAACCTGGAAGTTGTTTTTCGATAGCTTCCAATACATCAAATGCCAATGGAGGAGGAACCAATTTACCTTGAGCATTACGAGTACATTGTTCTGGTTTGAATTTATATGCACCGTGAGAAGTACCAATAGAAATAGCCAATGAATCACAACCTGTACGAGTTGAGAAATCAACTACTTCTTCTGGTTTAGTGTAAGTTGAGTGTTCTGCAGAAACTTCATCTTCAACACCTGCTAATACACCAAGTTCAGCTTCAACAGTTACATCGTGAGCATGAGCATAATCTACAACTTTTTTAGTAAGTGCAATGTTTTCTTCGTATGGAAGGTGTGAACCATCAATCATAACTGAAGAAAAACCATTGTCGATACAATCTTTACAAAGTTCGAAAGAATCACCGTGGTCTAAGTGAAGTACGATTTGTGGATTTTTGCAACCAAGTTCTTTAGCATATTCTACAGCACCTTGAGCCATGTAACGAAGAATTGTTCCATTAGCATAGTTACGAGCACCTTTAGAAACTTGCATAATAACTGGTGAGTTTGTTTTAACTGCAGCTTGAACGATAGCTTGCATTTGTTCCATTGTGTTAAAGTTAAATGCAGGGATTGCATAACCACCTTTAACTGCTTTAGCAAACATTTCTCTAGTGTTTACCAAGCCTAAATCTTTGTAGTTTACCATTTATTTAAAAAATTAAAATGTATTGTAATTTTATGTAATGCAAAATTAGTGTTTTTTTCTCAAATCAAAGTCCTTTTTTGTAAAAAACTTTATCGATTATTTAGTCAGATAGGTAGAATCTTTTTTATCCTATTTGAAAAGAATTCTAAAAGCTTCTTCTACCTTATTTACAAAACACAATTCCATTTTGATTTTATCACAAACTAACCCTTTTTTATTCAATTCAGGCAAAATCATTTTTGTAAATCCCAACTTTTCTGCTTCTGTTATACGCTGTTCTATACGATTAACAGGACGTATTTCTCCCGACAAGCCAACTTCTCCCGCCATACATACTCCCTCTGGGATAGCCAAATCCATATTTGACGAAAGTATGGCACTTATTACCGACAAATCAACAGCTGTATCATTAATTTTTAAGCCACCTGCAATATTTAAGAAAACATCTTTTTGCGAAAGCTTAAACCCTACCCTTTTTTCTAAAACAGCCAAAAGCATGTTCATACGACGAATATCAAATCCCGTTACAGAACGCTGCGGTACTCCATACACAGCACTACTTACCAACGATTGCACCTCGATCAAAAACGGGCGAGCCCCTTCGATGGCACAAGCCACGGCAATCCCACTCATTCCTAAATTATTATGAGATAAAAGTAACTCTGAAGGATTAGAAACCTCACGTAATCCATCTTGGCGCATTTCAAAGATTCCTAACTCAGAAGTATTTCCAAAACGATTTTTTAATGAACGTAAAATACGATACATATAATGCTGATCACCTTCAAATTGTAATACGGTATCAACTATATGCTCCAACACCTTTGGTCCCGCAATATTACCATCTTTATTAATATGACCTATCAACAATACTGGAGTAGATGTTTCTTTGGCAAATTTTAGAATCGCAGATGTACATTCACGCACTTGAGAAACACTTCCTGGAGCCGACTCTACCAATTCTGTTTGAATGGTTTGAATAGAATCAATCACGACTATCTCAGGATTCACATTTTTGATATGAACAAAAATTTCTTCCAAAGAAGTCTCACTCACAATTAAACAATCTTGATTAACATCAGATATACGTTCTGCACGAAGTTTCAATTGTTTTTCACTCTCTTCACCCGATACATACAACACCTTTTTATCTTTTATACGAAGTACTGATTGCAAGATAAGAGTTGATTTTCCTATACCCGGCTCACCTCCTATTAATACTAACGAACCAGGCAACAATCCTCCACCTAAAACGCGATTAAGTTCGGCACTCCCCATATCAATACGAGCATCCTCGGTATAGACAATTTCTGAAAGTTTAATAGGCTTAGACTTCGATTTCTCAAATCCCCCAACCGATGGTGTTGATTTAGTTTTAGAAACCAACTCTTCAACACATGTATTCCATTCTCCACATGCAGGACATTTTCCAAACCATTTAGGTTGCTCTGCTCCGCAACTTTGACAAAAATATGAGTTTTTTAATTTAGCCATTTTTAATAGTATATTCAATACAAAGAAAACAAAAAACGGGGACGCTACAAAACACGACCCCGTTTTTCTTTATATTTTAATAATTAAATCAATTGATTCGTTTTAGTATCAGGGAATGCCAAAGAAG
>Ga0247610_10004820_pt1 | contig 14337 bp, 10 predicted proteins | sample 174DNAGHGhighgp2_FD_193483 | JGI IMG/M metagenome (GOLD analysis project Ga0247610, IMG submission 193483) | Sheep rumen microbial communities from Palmerston North, Manawatu-Wanganui, New Zealand - 1742 DNA GHGhigh gp2 | ecosystem: Host-associated > Mammals > Digestive system > Stomach > Rumen... | reverse complement strand
TCTTGATATAGATTATGTAAACTATTTTATTGATTTCTATTATGGTGAGAAAACCTCTTTTGAAGAATGATAATCGTACCAAGTTATTTTTTTACGATTACTTATCTGAAATACCACATTTTTTTGACATATTTTATAAACAAACACTCCACCACGTTTCTCTCTGTCACGCTATCGTGGTCGCTCCATCCTCTTCCATCCTCTTCCGTCCTCTTTCCTCCTCTTCCGTCCTCTTCCGTCCTCTTCCATCCCAAAACCTCGCCGCACTGACGTATTTTTCTCTCGTTCATACCCTTTTGTTCACCAACTTATGATTACCTTTGCACAACAAATCGCAAACACACTTTTAAAATATGAAGCATTTTCCATCAATCTGGCACTTGAAGAGACAGTTTCTCGTCTTCACCTTGACGATGATGGCCGTTCCATCCTTGGTGGCTCAGACCTCCAATCCCAAAGGACTCTACAGACTAACGGAAATCGTCCATCAAGACGGCAAACAGTTGGAGGCAGGTTTCAAACAGTATAAATATTGTCTGGACAACCTCACGCTCACCCTTGCCTATACTCCGAACACATTAAAAAACCAACCGTTCAACTTCTCTGTTTCCAATCCAGACGGCAAACCTTTGCACCTCACAGGCGAACTGTCCAAGACCGAAAACAATGGAACCCAGGTGATTGGCTCCTCCGACAGCACGTTCACCTTGCGTTGGTATAACGACCGAAGTGGTTTGAACCAGCGCCTGTTTCCCTATCAGACGAACATTGACGAGAGATACGTATTGGTGAATGATTCAGCCGATGCCATACAGCGGGCGTTGAACCTGCTGCAGATGAAGTGGGGAGACAGACACCATCGCCTGCAGGGTGTATGGAAATTACGCGGCATACAACAAACCAACACCGCCACCTCCCAATATTGGATCATAGGGACAGGACCGGAAACCTATCAGGTGCTTGGCAGCCAGGAGGCAGTGACCATCATGGCAAATGCTGATTTTCCAAGGGCAAACCTGCAGTGCCAATATACGCCATGCACCTATTTGAGTGAGAACGCCTTCGATTTCGCAGGACGGACATTCATCGTTAACTGGTTTGATGGCTCCACCATTTCCGTGACGGGCATCAACGACGCAGGACGCCCGTTCGTAACGGTTTGGGACCGTTGTGGACTGCCGCAGAACATTCAGGATGTCTTTGGCACTCGCACGCCCCAAATGAAAAAGGACGTCTCCCGCTTCTTCACCGAAGATTTCATCAAGAGATACGGCCCTCAGCCGGATTCCATCCGCCTTGCATTCGAGACATTCGACTTTGCCGTGGATGCCAACGAACGCAACAACGCCATCTTCCCCGTCTTGATGCGGAGTGGTTTTGAGGGCGAATACAAAAGCATGAAAGACTCGCTCCTGTCACGCTTGATGAGAGGTGAAATCAATGCCGATGAAGCCGTGGGAAGGTATGTGTTCTGGTTTTATGAGAATTTCGACCGCCATACGAATTGCAACTCGCAGTTCTTCCATAAGCTGAAGTCAGAAGCCTTTGTCGACTATACAAAACTCATTCCTCAATATGCTCCCGAACCGGTGGGGTGCAAGGTGGACAACGACACTTATCTCCTGCGCCTGCCTTCCTGCGCGGGCGATGTACCAACATGGGAATGGATGCTGAAAAAGGAGGAAGAGTTCAAGCAGTCTGGCTGCAAATACCTGATTCTTGACCTCCGGGGAAATAGTGGCGGCAGCGATGCCTTCAGCGAACTGTTTGCCAAGATGATGTGCGACTGCAGTGCGATGAACGACGAGAAGTCATACTATATGAACAGTACAGCCAACAACAACACGTTGGAAAAATATTGTGAGACATTTCCCGGGACATTCATGGACCGCGTCCTGGCTGAAACGGCAACGACTGAAGAGGGTAGCCTCATCAATTGGAATGCAGTCTTCAAAGGAACGGGTGCATACACCCCTTTGGTGCGCAAAGGCGCCATCATCATTGACAATTACAGTGCAAGTGCCGGTGAGACGCCTGTCCGTCTTGTGCGCAACCACTCCAAGAGCCATGCCAAGGTCTATGGTCGGGAACGCTCGGCGGGATGTGAGTTGTCAGGTAACTGCAACACCATCCGCTTGCCTCACAGTGACATGTTCCTGACCTATCCCATGACAGTGGATGCCGATTTTGAGAAGGCGTGCAAGGATAGGAATCCAGGCCACAAGCCTGATGTCATCATCCCCTTGCCTTATCCACAACAACTGACAGACAATATCGACTCTTGGGTACTCTGGGTAGCAAAAAAGATGAAGAAATGACACAAAAGGCCGACCTCACGGGGCGGCCTTTGATTTGCTTCCCAATGGACGAAGTGTTTTTTCCCTGCTGAGTGGTTGCCAATCATTTCAAGAATGCCCTCGTTATCTGCATGCCGTTCGTGAATAATTTATCAAATGGGGCAACAGAACGACGCTGTCATCCCGTGCGGGGAGGTTTGACAGCCATTTTTTTTGATATAATATTATTTTTTCTGATTATTGAATGAGTTTTGCCATAAAATAATTAATTTTGTAAATTGTTCAAAAACACATTGTGCATGGAAAACAAAGGGATATTTTTACAACAAATCTAATATGGCAACTATGCAAATAAATACAAGAATAATCAACGTGGAGCGCAAACCGAGAAAGTGTCCGGTATGCGGTCAAAGCGTGTGGGATATCATCTATGGCACAGGTGATATGACATCATCAGAGTTCCTTCTTGAATATAGAAGAAATGGTATCATGGGAGGTGACACCATTCCACGTCGCCCACCCATCTGGGCTTGCTCATGCGGCTGTAAGCGTTTCCGCAAAGTGAATCCTGACGGGACGGATGCCCCTGTAAAGGTGAAGATGTTGAAAGACATCAAGAGAAAGCCATTGACCCTCATCAATTTTACATCCAGGCTTGCTTCACAGGCTTTAGAAGGAGAACGCTACGAAATCATCAACCACTATCTCGTAGACATCACCACGGATCTTGGTGAAAAGGAGACGCTGAGCATCACCGCCGTCAATGGTAGTGATGCCGAAGAAGAAGCGAGAAACCTCGTCGCCAACTATAACTTAGGCTTGAAGGGTATCCAATGTGTGGAGGTGGAGGTCTTTGATAGAGAGTAAGTTATCAACATAAAAACTCGTTTTGTCATTTTAATATGTTCACAAATTGTCCTTTCAAGTTAATCAACGACCATCCCGTCTTGATGGATAATGGTCAGAATATCCTTGTCGATACAGGAAGCCCGGTAAGCATCCATCCATCGGGAAGTCTTGTCATTGGAGAGAATGTATTCTCCGTGCAATCCAGCGTCCCTGGCGTCAGCAATGACTACATTAGTGAAAAGGTGGGATGCGACATACATGCTCTTCTCGGCATGGATATTATCAATCTTATGCCAACGACGTTCAGCCTCCAAGACGGGGTGATGTTTTTGGATGATGATGCAAGATACCCCAACCATTTCAAGAGCTTCCCCCTTTGCCTGTTGTCAGGAGGCTTGGTTGCCATCACCATCAATGTCAACGGTCAGGAAGCAAATATGATTGTTGATTCTGGTGCCCCCATCTCCTATATCCGTTCTGACTTCTTGTCAGGGTTGGAGAGTGCTGGGGTGATGGATGACTTCTCGCCTTTCATTGGTGATTTCCAAACGGAAACATTTATTTGTGAAGTGGATACTATGGTCGGTCAGGGTGTCTACAGCCAAAGATTCGGTATACCACCACAAGTCATATCGATGACCCTTGGCCTACTCAACGTCGATGGTGTCATCGGCATAGAACTTTTCAAGCGCAATCGCATTCAATTCAATAATCATATTGTTTTCTTGCCACCTCAAGGAATATGATGATAAAATCATACGTTGAAACTAAATCTTAAACCAATTTATATAATATGAGCAAGTTTGGCAAAGGCGACAAAGTGAAGAACTGCAACACGAACGAGGTGGGATACATCATTGCCATATACCCACCCAACCGTAGCAGACAACGTTACAGGGTGAAATATGATGACCACGAGACTGACGAGGATAGTAGGAACCTCTTGCCGGATGTGGATTTGACCGACCCGTTTGAACGTGTTCGTCAAAACCATTACGACCACTACTCTGACTATCTGAAGGGCAACACCGCCTTTAAGATACAAAGCTCCAACAACAGCACCATTTCTTCACTCAAGGCTTCACGCACTCTGTTCAAACCCTATCAATTCAAACCGTTGCTCAAATTCCTTAACTCCGACAACAAACGGTTGCTTATCGCTGATGAAGTGGGCTTGGGCAAGACCATCGAGGCAGGTCATATCATGTTGGAATTAAAGGCAAGAAACGAGTTCCACAATGCGTTGGTGATTTGCCCGATGTCGCTCCGAGCCAAGTGGGCGACAGAACTGAATGAGAAATTCGGCCTTGATTTCATTGAGATAGACAACAAAGACTATCTCATCCACGAACTGCAGTATCACAATGGTAACGTTAGAGCCGTAATCAATTACGACAAAATACGCAACGACAGCGACATCATCAAAGTCATCGAGGAGCGCCACATCAAATTCAGCATCATCGTATGTGATGAATCTCACAAATTACGCAATAATACAACATTGGTTTACCATGGGGCGGAACGGCTGTTGTTGGCGTCTGACAGCGTTGTGTTCATGTCGGCAACGCCCATTATGATTGACGAGAATAATCTATACAATCAACTTCATCTTCTTGACGCCGATATGTATGACAACCCCGAGGTGTTCAGGAATAACATACAACTTAACCGACCGTTTGTCAGGGCATTAAGCCGATTGAATAGTGGTGCAAACTGGCGAGACATAGCCCATGAACTATCAACATCGGAGGTGACCACATACAACACCATAGGCGATGTTGAGACAGAACAGGTGTTTCGAATTGGTGAGTATTTCAAAGACTATCCCATATACCAGGATATCATCAACCAATTGACAACGAAAGAAGACACGCGTAAGCTGAGGGCACAGCTTCAATACAACTTGTCGGAGATGAGTCCGATGAACACCATCTTCTCACGTACGCGAAAGCGCGAAGTGACACAAGACTGGTCTCAAGCTGAGCGCAACCCTTATACACATCAAATCAATCTCTCCGATGATGAGCGTTATGCCTATGAGAAAGCCATAGAAGAATACATTGACGAACACACCGTAATTGATGAATACGGACGGGAGCACTCGGGAAGCATGGGACTCGTCACTGTAAAGCGGCAACTGGCCAGCAGTGTATGGGCGTATCTCAATGACATTTCCGACCTTGACCATGGCATTGATGCTTACAGAGACTATAGGGACTCTAAATTTGAACGGTTGCTCAAAATATTGAATACCGTGTTTGCCAATGGCAACAAGAAAATCATCGTGTTCGCCATCTTCAAAAAGACACTGAAATATTTGAACATCCGTTTGAATAAAGCAGGATACAAGTGTGCCCTCATCTATGGAGATTCCGATATAGACAAAAACGAAGTATTGAGGCAATTCCAGTTTGATGACAACATCAATGTACTGCTTTCCTCGGAAGTAGGCAGCGAAGGTTTGGACATGCAGTTCTGCAACACCCTCGTCAACTACGACTTGCCATGGAACCCGATGGTGGTGGAGCAACGAATAGGCCGTATAGACCGTTTCGGACAAGAGTCGCCCAAGGTGAATATCAACAACATCGTAGTGAGGGAATCCATTCTAGAGAAAATCTATGCCCGTTTGTTGACACGCATCGGCATTTTTCGTGAATCCATCGGCGATTTGGAAGCCATCCTTGATTCCGAGATTCTACTGGAAGACGGCAAGAGAATCACTATACAAAATGCGCTCAAATACATGGAGCGTGATTTCTATTCTGACAAGCTTACAACTGAAGAAGTGGAGAGAAAAGAGGAGGAAATAAAACGGGCTGTAGAAAATGAAAGACTCAATTTGCAGAAAATCGAGGAAGGATTGACCAACGCCTTGACCAACGATTCTTATTTCCGTGATGAAATCAACAAAATAGTCAATAACAACGCGTATGTGACAAGCCATGAACTATATCTGTTTGTGCTGCAAATCATCAAGGAATATCTCACGACTTGTGAACTGAAAGAATCCCGCACCCAGGGCGTCTATGAACTGCATATTCCCATAAGCGACCCAAAGGTGTTGAAGAGATTCCTCGAACAGTATGAACCCATAGATAATGACAGCAAAAAGCTGTTCAGCAAATACAGGAATGAAATTGAAGGGAAATCGAAATTGAAAATGACATTCGACCAGGAACTGGCATTCAAAGACAAGACGCTGTCCTACGTCAATATCTACCATCCCATCATACGTGCCGGGGTGAAAATGTTTGAATCAAAACGAGACAAACGGCAGTGTACATTCTTCTTTGAAGTCAATTCCAGTAATATGCCTTCTGAAATCCATCAAGGCCTCTATATGCTTGCCATATACAAGATATCGGTCAAAAGGACGCTGTTTGAAAAGCAACTCGTGACGGATTCATTATATCCCATCCTTTTTGACGTGGAAAACGGTCAACTAATAGAAAACCATGAGATGGCTGAGAAGTTCATGGGACGCACCCAAGTGGACGGGTGTTATGCCCCGTTGGAAGAGAATAACAGATTGGATGAGAATACCATTGATGATTTGCGTTATGATTTCAGTGACTGTGTAGACGAATACGTACGCAATCATCAACGAGAATTGCAAACCCGCATCGACAACAACAAGAAGCTGCGTTACCAGCAGACCATCCAATATTATGAGTCGCGGCAGAAGAATTTTGAAAGAAACATCAACACTTACGAAGCCATACGCGATGGTGCAATAGCGGCGAATGATGACGAAGAACTCAGGAGAGCCGAGAACGTGTTGCGCTTGCAAAGAGCGAATTTGCGCGACTTGTTGAACAAACGTGAGTCGGACTTGGAACGCATCAACAGGGATGTGCATCTCATGGTCATACATGAAATTAAGTCCCTTAATTTGGTAAAAGTGGTGTAAACGATTATGGATGAAATAAAGATAGGATTGGACTTTGGGACCCATCAGACAAAGATATGTGTGCAACATACGCCTGATGAAGGACATGGCGAACCCAATTATGAGTTCTTCACCTTCCGTGATTTGAATGGCCGGGAACAATATTTCCTGCCCTCTGTCTTGCAGGTCAACAGCGACAACACGCTCTCTTATGGCTATGTGGACGCAGGGAGAATCAAACAGAATGCGCCTCCACCCTCCTTGGAGGATGTCGTAATTGAATCTGATTTTGACATTGCGGATGAAGCAGGAAAATTGTATGACAAATATGCACAAAAAGACAATGTGCCGGAAGATATTCATATCTTGGCCAAGATGCTGGATATTAAGAAAAAGATGCTGAAAAATGCGGAAGAGAAAAAACGTAAGGAAGCATGGGAACGATATCAATCGCATTTAAAGAAATATGAAGAAGCCGATTGGTTGTTCCGCAATTTCAAACAGGCAACATTTGTTGAAGGCGAATGGGATAAAGCCATACCATGCAAGACCGTTTGCATATGGTATCTTGCTTACGTCATTTTCCTTTTGGAGGAGAAATATGGTCAGGATTTTTCACTCAACATGGGTGTTCCTGCTGATGATGAAACCTACAAAGACAAAATGATGCTCGCGATGGAAATACTGGCCAGTGCATACAACCTCGTGGAGGTCGTGTTCAATAACGACAAGGAAGCCTTCCTGCACTCAACACTTGATGAATTGAATAAGAAAACCGTCTTCATCAATTACACTGCAACTTTCAAAGATGATTACTTCTATATCAACATTTTTCCAGAGGCTTACGCCAGTTTGATTGGGCTTGCTTCAAGAGGCAAACTCTCTTTAGGAATGAATCTGACGGTTGATATGGGTGGCGGAACCACTGACATTCCTTTTTTTGCAATACAAAGTGACCATCCCGACCGTCCTGTCATCTATAAATATTGGTCTATTCCTCAAGGGCTAAACTACATTGCTAATCATTCAGGATTCGACTATGCAAATAGTGATTTCTCAAACCAAGTCATGGGTGGGGTCATAGAAGAATACAATAATGAAAAGAAGAAAATCGTGGGGTCGTTGATCGATAAATTGTTTAAGATGAGAAAAGGCAAGAAAGTGTTCAAGTCGGCACTCAATGCAGCTTTGAAAGATAGGATTATTGTTTATTCAGGTGGCGGCAGTTCTTATGATTTTTGCAATACGGCCATACATACATTTACTGATATAAAACTGATTGATGCCGGTATCTGGAAAGAAGAAAACGTCAAGAACAAGGCAATAGTCTCCAGTCTGAGAGGATTGTTGACAACAGCTTACGGCTTGTCTGTTTGTTTGGATGACCGGGATGTAAAATTGGAGCCATTAGACTCTCTCTTCTCTAAGGCTTCAGATTCTAATACTCAAGGAGTACGAGAAATTGACAAAGACGTGTGTTGATATGAAACAAAAGTATATACTCGATTACATAAGAGAATCCATTGACGATGAATATGCTTTGGAGGTCCTCTATTACACCCTGAAAAATGCCGTCGTCACTAATGGCTACAATTTAAGAGAAATCTCATATGTGGATGTTGACGGCCGATTCCATGGGGAGACGATTCGTGTGGAAACCAGGATGAGATACCGTTCTGTTCTTCATACCATATCCATACTTCTCTCCGTACGAGCGCTGATGCTTGATGCGCGGTATTTATCTTGTTGTGAGAACGACCATCTCATTTTCACCTCTATCCCCAAAGAGAAGTTCCAATGGATAGAAAACACGACCATCATCCTGGATTGTTTGGAAGATGACGAGTTCGCCATGCTCTATGGCATCTTGGAGAATCTTTATTTTGACGAAGAATTGTCAAATGAGGATAAAGAACAGTTCGAACAATCCATTGCCAAACCCGAATATAGAAACACAAATCTTTATTATCGGAACATCGCTTCCAACCATCAAGGTGTTGAAAAGAATGTGATTTGCGACAATGCTTTCGTTTGTGATGATTTCTCCACTTACATAGTTGATAAAGAAATAGAGTATGTTGGGAACACGGCTTTCTCATATTGCAATAATTTGGAAACCATCACATTCAACGGACAAGTAGCTTTCGGTAAATATCCCATTGTCGAATGTGAAAGACTAAGGCAGATTATCGTTCCAACTCATTTGGTCAATTATTATAGAGATGAATTGCCTTACTATAAGGAAATCATCAATGACGGGAAGAAGAACGATTTTAAGGAAACCGTAGCCAAAACTTATGAAATAGGAAAAGGAAAGATTGACGAATCGGAAATAGAAATCGTTTATGTAGGCGTTCCTTCTGCTGACCCATATACAGAAATAGAGGTGGATGATGATACCGGCATGCTCTCTGAAGAACATGTTGAAACGACAGGGGCAATTGACATCAAAAAGTTTGAAGCGGTCTTTGAAAAAAAGGCAACCTCTTACAAGTATTTTTGGTTGATGGCTATTGTGACATTGTCAAAAGAGAAGGGAACGCTTGTCATCTCATTCAAAGAAATCCTTATCAGGATGGCTGCCTTGGCATGGCCGCTTGTCTTCCATGATGAACTCAATTTGGGAAAAATTGACCAGTTGGCTAAATACTTGGAACAAGTAAAGACGAAGGTCGCACTCGCAAAAACAGCAAGAGCTGAAGTGGTGGAATCGTATTTGGAAAAACATTATGAATCCCAAAACATACGTAAGATTTTGGAACCCCTTTTGAAAAATGTGCCTTATCGTTTTTTGTCTCCTTGGATAGCCTTTACATCCAATGATGAAGTTGTGGCCAAAACAAGGACAAAGGGCTATGCTGGCCTTTATTCCTTGTATGAAGACCATATTACTCTCAACAAATCTTGGTTGACGTACATTCAGGCCCACTATGATGATGTGTGTGATTTCACCATGCAATCATTCTTCGTCTATGCAAACAAATACAATGGTGACTCTAAGTTTTCCAGATTGAAGAGAGAAGGATGGGGATTCTAAAATGTTGCCATAACCGATGTGGAGCGCAAACCGAGAATGTGTATGGTGTGTGGCCAACGATGAGGATATCATCTACAGCTTTGGTGATATGACATCATCAGAGTTCTAACTCTACCATATTTGCAATGGTCAAGGAAATGTGGTATTGGAACTGTAGCCGCCGAAACCATAAAACCCCCATAGCCCAGAAGTAGAGTAGGGGTGCACACTGGCTCCTTGTGCGCTGGGAAGGTAGTTGATGCCCCACCAGCACATCTGGGGCAGGACGAAGGCGATGGGGAGGATAAAGGGCGCCATCCTGCCATGGTGTGAGGGATGCGGCGGTAGTGCCGCTCGAGGGCAATCCAAAACAGGACGATGAACTCAAAAGAATACCGTCAGTCCGGCCATGGATGCAGCAACAGCCTGCTTGCGACGGTCTTTCCACGCAAGCCAGGCGCCAGCCATTATGACAAAAATAGGTGAAATGTGGTGCATTATGCCCAAAATATCTTATTTTTGCAGTATCTCCGAAAAACGGGGGCTTCCGATAAGGGCGGGAAAACTAATAAAACATCAAAAAGGTATGAGACGACAAATAATATGCCTGTTGCTTGCCTGGACAAGTCTTAATGTTGCGAAAGGACAGCATGCACTGACTGTGGCAAAAGACGGCAGCGGAGATTTCACCACCATACAGGCCGCCATCAATGCGGCACCGGTTGGCGAAAAGACTACCATACACATCAATGAGGGCGTCTATGCCGAACAAGTGACGATTGGTTCGAAGACTGCACCATCCGACAAGATAATCAGTCTGATAGGCGACGGTATCGACAAGACCATCATCACCTCCAAGGCGGGAATGGCCACAGGGCTCCGATTCGACCAGACTCCGGCGCTGAGTGTCTACGCGGAAGATTTCTATGCCGAGGACCTCACTCTGCAGAACACTGCGGGGCAGGACGGCGGTCAGGCTCTTGCCCTCTATGTGGCAGGTGACCGGCAGACATACTACCGCTGCCGCATAGCTGGCTTTCAGGATACCCACCGTACAAAGAAACACACACGTAGCTTTTACAAAGACTGCATCATCGAGGGCGCCGTCGACTACATCTACGCTGGTGGCACCTGCTGGTTCGATCACTGCACGCTGCACTGTGTGGGCGCAGGCTATATCACCGCACCTGAGGATGTCGAGCCATACGTCATCTCGTCGACCGGCAAGCACATCCAGCTTGGCTTCATCTTCTCCAATTGCACCGTGACCAAAGAAGCGGATGTGGATGACGGCAGCATATACTTGGGACGCTGTTGGGCTCCCGAAAAGTGTGGCAGCCTCTTCCTGAATTGCCACCTCGGAAATGCCATCCACCCAGCGGGATGGGCAGAGATGGGAGGCAACACTGGAAAGGACTCGTTTTTCGGAGAATACAAAAGCATCGGTGAGGACGGCAAACCCGTGAATGGGACAAAACGCATCAGTTGGAGCCAACAACTGGACCGCGACAACTATGAACTGGTGAATACCTGGGAAAAGGTGGACAAGCGCTTTTGCATGATCAGAGGCACCAAGCCTTTCAATCCCGAGGAGGTCATTGCCTGCCATCATCAGACCATAGCAGATGACTACGCCCCGCTGGAACCCCGGCTGCTCGCATTCCCCACCGCCCGTGGGTTTGGCAAATACGCCCGCGGAGGACGCGGAGGGAAAGTGGTGGAAGTGAACAATCTGGAAGACAGTGGCGAGGGCTCCTTCCGTTGGGCTTTGCAACAAGGCCGAGAGAACGCCACCATCGTGTTCAGGGTGAGCGGCACCATCCTATTGAAAAGCGATATCCGCGCCAAACTGAAAAACGTGACCATCGCGGGACAGACGGCTCCAGGGAATGGCATTCTCTATCGGGGAGCCAAACTCAACCTTGGAGGGTCGAGCAACCTCATCATCCGCAACATTCGCGGACGTATCGGCATGTATGGGGAAGATTTCCGCCAAGGCGGAAGCATCGGCATAGAGAATGCCGACACCCTCATCATCGACCACTGTTGCTTCGGATGGAGTGCTGAAGAGAACATGACCGTCTACGACAACCACTTCACCACCGTCCAGTGGTGCATGGTGCATGAGGGCTTGTACAACGCCAACCACCACAAAGGCGCACGCGGGTATGGCTCGCAATGGGGAGGTTCGCCCGCCACTTTCCATCACAACCTGCTGGCCCACAACATGAGTCGCTCCACCCGTATCAACGGGGCGAGCAACAGTGAGCGCGACCGAAACGTGTTCCTGGAGTATTACAACAACGTGAACTACAACTGGGGGCGTCAGGGCGCCTGCTACGGAGGTGAGAACGAAGCCGGCCCCGAGAGTTCTCATGAGTGCAACTTTGTGGGCAACTATTACAAGCCTGGTCCTGGCTCACCCAAGACCGGTAACGTGTTTATAAACATCACCAACAACAGGAACAGGAAAACCTCGACGGGGCCATCCAGATGGTATGTCAGCGGAAATGTGATGGAGGGGGACAACATCGCGACGAACGACAACTGGCAAGGAGTGATGAACAGCACCTCCTATGCATTGGACTCTTTGCGGAGCGACACCCTTGTCACCAGACAGAAAAAGTATTACTGGCCGAGAGGCAACCAATATGACTACGCCGACTATCAGACACCGACGGAAAGTGCCGAGCAGGCATTTAGACATGTGCTCGACAATGTGGGCACCATCAACCGTGACGAGGTGGAAAAGCGTATCATCAGAGAGGTGGCCAACGGCGAGGCATATTACCAGGGAGGCTCACAAAAAGGTGCGGGATTCATAGACTCACCACTCGATGCGGAGGGTTGGGTGGAATATGAGAAAGCCGAAGCTCCTGCCGACGATGACCATGACGGTATGGCCGACGAATGGGAGACTGCCCACGGATTAGACCCCCAAAACCCCGATGATGGACGGTTGGTGATTTCACGCGAGGGGTACACCGCCCTGGAAGTATACCTCAACAGTCTGATGGGAGAGGTCATCCCCATTGAATACAAAAACATTAAAACCAAACAGTAAGAACGAGAAGCCGAGTCATGTCCATACTCACCATCATCCTCATCGTCATAGCCATTCTGGTGGCATTGCTGGGAATCGCAGGCACCGTGCTGCCCAGTCTGCCCGGACCACCCCTGTGTTTCGTTTCCATGGTCATAGTATATTTCGCCTGCCCAGGACAGATTACCCCCAATCTGCTCCTGTGGATGCTGTTGGTGACCGTCATTGTTGTGATTATGGACTATACGATACCTTTGGCATTCACAAAGATGGGAGGAGGTTCGAAGCCTGCCATGTGGGGTGCCACCATAGGCACTTTCGCTGGCTTGTTCTTTTTGCCTTGGGGGCTGATTTTAGGACCATTGATGGGTGCCTTTATCGGTGAATACATGAAAAACAGGAAATTCCTCCAGGCCTCGAAAGTATCCTTGATGTCTTTTGTTGCTTTTCTGCTCAGTTCAGTTGTGAAATTAGTGGCATCGCTGCTTATGACCTTTTTCACCATACATGCAGTATGGAACTTTGTGAATTGAAGACAGAATGTTTTTTGTATAAAAAGATGACAATCCCAATAGTGATGAAATAGGATGCCCCCAAGACAATCTTCAATCTTCAATCTTGAGTCTACTTTAAAAAGTGGAAAGTGAGCAAAAGGGCGGTGCGCATCTCCCCTCCCCTCGCAGGGGAGGGGATGGGGTGGGGTGAATAAGTCTTGAAAAACAATAAGTTACAGACCCCACCCCTGCCCCTCCCCTTGAGGGGAGGGGATATGAACACTCCGGGTGTGTTCAATGTCAGCATATCGGACTTTTTCAAGAGGACTCAATCTTCAATTTTAGCTTCGCTGATTTTTGTCGCGACTCGGCAGAGTCCAAGCAAGCTTGGCTCTGCCCTCGGCTTGCACAGCATTTGTCCCTTTAACTCCTCCCCCTCTGCCCGAGAGGGGGTGGCCGCAGGCCGGGGGCGAGGGAGAACTCCCCTTTAACTCCCCTTTAACTCCTGAAATTCAATTTTCAATCTTCAATCTTGAGTCTACTTTAAAAAGTGGAAAGTGAGCAAAAGGGCGGTGCGCATCTCCCCTCCCTCGCAGGGTATGGGATGGGGTGGGGTGAATAAGTCTTGAAAAACAACAAGTTACAGACCCCACCCCTGCCCCTCCCCTTGAGGGGAGGGGATATGAACACTCCGGGTGTGTTCAATGTCAGCATATCGGACTTTTTAAAGTGGACTCAATCTTCAA